>OOAH01000011.1_pt1 | contig 248045 bp, 176 predicted proteins | sample 1671801 | NCBI WGS metagenome assembly OOAH01 (sample SAMN06348194, study PRJEB24527) | human gut metagenome | biome: human gut; feature: ankylosing spondylitis patient; material: feces | host: Homo sapiens | place: China | collected 2015-10 | reverse complement strand
TTAAGCGAAACTAACTACTGGTTATCAATCAATTATCAAACAAAAAAAGTTTGCCTATTAGGCAGCCTCTTTTTTTATGCTAAAAAACAGAGATATAAAAGGTTTAAAAAAGGAATGTTTAAAATATATTAATAAATAAGGCTTTTTCAACCAAATAAAACAAACGTTTATATATTTGCACCAAAATTTAATATAATTAATATTTGATAACCTGATCTATTACAAGATTCCTTTGTGGAAGATATATACAAACCAAACAAAATACGACACTAAAAAACATGATTTATGAAAACACATTTTTTTTTGATCTTTATCCGTGCGCGTTAACACACATTCTTTACTAGAGTTGATCTACTATTGACCAATCACATTACATCTGAAAATCTTCAATACAGAATTATTTCACTATTTAAGACACGGCAACAAAATTATTCATATGTATTGATCTAAACTTTATGTAACAACAAACTATTAATTACTATGAAAGACAAATTATCAATTTGGTGGAAATTCTGCCTGCTAACCCTTTTACTAGTATTAGCTCCACCTGAAATTATGGCACAAGGTTTAACCATAAAAGGACAAGTCTTAGATTCAAACAATGAACCTATCATTGGAGCATCTATCGTAGAAAAAGGGAACACTTCCAACGGAACCATCACAGACTTCGATGGTAATTTCAGTTTCAAGATCTCAGGCAAAGGAAAAACAATCGTTATTACCTACATCGGCTATCAGACTCAGGAACTGACTGTAACTTCCGGCAAAGCCTTGAAAGTTATAATGAAGGAAGATGCACAGGCTATGGACGAAGTCGTAGTCATCGGTTATACCAGCAAAGCACGTAAAGACCTTACAGGTTCTGTAGGTTCTGTTTCAGGAGTTAAAATCGCAGCCATTCCGGTCAGCTCGGCAGCTGTTGCATTGCAAGGTAAAATCGCCGGTGTACAGGTTACTACGGTCGATGGTGCTCCGGGAGCAGATATCAACATCCGTGTACGTGGAGGAACATCTGTAACCCAAAGTAACGAACCTCTTTATATCGTCGATGGTTTCCAGGTAGACAATATCAACGATATTCCTCCTACAGATATTGCATCTATCGATGTATTAAAGGATGCGTCTATTACAGCTATCTATGGAGCCAAAGGTGGTAACGGTGTAGTTGTAGTTACCACAAAATCGGCAAAAGCCGGAAAGATCCAGGTGAGCCTCAATGCTCATCTCTCTACCAGCCAGCTTGCTAAGAAACTGGATCTGATGAATGCAGCAGAATTTGCACGTTATCAGTATGAATGGTCTGCATGTAACGGTAGCCGTTCATCAAATGCCAAATTCTTCCGTGCAAACTTCGGTAACCCGCAAGACCTTGACATGTACAACACCTTACCTACTCACGACTGGCAAGATGAAGTTATGGGAGAAAATCCGATTAACTACTCTACCAATGTCAGCATCGGAGGAGGTACTGAAAAAATGCGTTTCAACGCTTCATTAACCCAGAGTGAAGATAAAGGTATCATCATGGGTTCTGGAGTTCGGCGTACTAACCTTAACATCAAGACAGCTATTGATATCACCAAGAACCTGACTTTGCAAATCAATCCTAAGTTCTCGTTCCGTCGCGATGAAGGAGCCGGTGGTGACAATATCGGTACAGGTGGTATCATCGATGTATTGCGCTATCGTCCGACTAATGGTTTACGTGAATTCGGATACATCGACCCGTCTTATGCAGACCCGGATGAAGAAGCTCTTTTCACCTATACCAATCCTAAGAGCGATATCAGCATTAACCAGCAGAAAAAGTATTCATACAACTATACCAATGCTTTCTCTTTGGAATGGAAACCGATCAAAGGTCTGGTACTCCGCTCTGAAGCAACAATCGGATTGACTTGGAAAGACCAGTACCGTTTCTATGGTGCACTAACCAGCGAAGGTCAGAACAACAACTCACAGCCTGTTGCCAATATTCAGAAAGACTATACATTCAAGTATATCTGGACCAATACTGCATCATACGGCTTCACACTGAAAAATGTTCATAACATCTCCTTGCTGTTAGGACAGGAAATCTATCATAGCCAGAATACCAAGAACGTACAGAAGAACCGCTATTTTCCACGTGCATTCGAAGCTGATCAGGCTTGGGCAAACATGGGATTCGGTACTCCACAGGAATCGTATACACAGCTTTCTACTCCTGACCGTACAGCTTCATTCTTCGGACAGGCAAGTTATAACTACAACCACAAATACTTGCTTTCATTGACAATGCGTGCCGATGGTTCTACCAAGTTCGCGCCAGGAAACCAGTGGGGCTACTTCCCTTCTATCTCCGGAGCATGGGTGCTTTCTGAAGAAAACTTCCTGAATGATGTAGAATGGATCGATCAACTGAAACTTCGTGCTGCTGTCGGTCTGGCAGGTAATAACCGTATCGACAACGATATGTGGCGTTACTTATATACTGTCAATTCTACTGGCGGTCCTGGTTTTGGAGAATCTACTCAGTTTGGTGAACAGTGGTATGGCAACCAGGGAGGTACTACTTTTGCCAACAAGGATATCAAGTGGGAAACTACATTGACACGAAACCTTGCTGCCGATATCACTTTGTTTGGCGGCCGTCTGACTGTAACTCCTGAAGTTTACTGGAATACTACCAAAGATTTGCTTTACAAATCAGACATACCTTCTTCTGTAGGTTATATCAGCCAGATGCAGAACATCGGTCAGGTAACAAACAAAGGTATCGAGTTGAGTATATCAGGCGATATCCTCAGAGGTAGAGATTATGTACTTTCTGCCAACCTTTCTCTTGGTATGAACAAAATGAAAGTAGACAAGCTGAACGGTACCGACGATGTTATCTGGGACCAGAACAGCCGCTGGAAATCAAGCTATAATGACTACTGTCTGAAAGTAGGCGACCAGGTAGGTCTGATCTACGGTTTCGTTTACGACGGACTGTATTCGATGGATGAATTCTATTTCGACCCGACAAATAACCTTCAGGCTCTGCCTTGGGGATCGACAGCTGCCGAAAACGGAACATCTAAAGACGCTCCGCTGGTAGATGAAAATGGAGTAGAACATCCTAAGACAGTCATCAACGAAGTATCAGGAAGCTCTAACTCAGGTATTGCTACTCTTCCTGGAAAAATCAAATTCAAAGATTTGAATGGTGACGGCAAAATTACAGAAGACGACCGTACTGTCATTGGTAACACCAATCCGAAAGTACAGGGAGGATTTGGCGTAAGCGGACAATGGAAGAACTTCGACTTCGCCATGAACTTCAACTTTATGCTCGACTTCGATGTAAACAATGCAACAGCTTATCAGCTTTCTTCATCAGAAGGCAACGATAAAAAGTTCTATAATGTACTCGGTACATTTGCCGACAACGGATGGAGATATACTCGTGATGGCGACGGTGAATGTATGTACAAATGTTATTTCATCGATGGTTCCATCGACATGTACCGTCAGCTGAACGAAGGCAGAACACTTTGGAACCCAACTGATGTAACTCAGAAGATCACTCATTCTTACTTCATCGAAGATGGTTCATTCGTTCGTTGCCAGGACTTGACTATCGGTTACACATTGCCAGAAAAGCTGACATCAAAAATGGGTATTTCAAAAGCTCGTTTCTATGTTTCAGCATCCAATCTGTTTATCATTACCGGATATTCTGGTTACGACCCGGAAGTAGATATTCAGACAGGTCTGACTTGCGGTATGGACTACAACCGCTACCCACGTAGCCGCAGCTTCGTATTTGGAACAAATATCACCTTTTAAAACTTGAAAGTACATGAAACTCAAAAATATATTAGTCATAGGCTTGACTTCTCTGACATTGGCATCATGCAATGATTTTTTGGATGTCGAATCCCCGTCAAGCTACAGCGAAGAGTTCGTTTTCAGCCAGAAAACAGAAATCAACCGCGCACTTAATGGAGTATATGCATCTATCCTTGTAAACGACTTGTATGGAAAAGCTTTCCAGAGAACCTTCATCCTCAACAGCGATGTAGAAATGATGATAAGCAGTACCAACGTAGCTACCCACAACAGTTATGCACGCTTCGACTGCGATGATCAGGGTAGCGAAATCAACAAGTACTGGCAAGCTGCATACAAAGCCATCGAAGATGCCAACCGTTTTATATACAATCTGGAAAACAGCCCGCTTTACAATGAAGAAGACGCTGAAATCATGCAGATGATGGGAGAAGCCAAATGTATCCGTGCTATGGTCTACCATGACATGGTCGTTATGTTCGGAGATATTCCGTTCACTTTCCGTCCGGCTTCACAACTGGGAGGTGATTACGTCATTCCTATCATGGACCGTAAAGAAATACAAGACAATCTGATAAATGACCTGAAGGCTATCGCTCCTAAAATGAGTTCATCCGCTTCTGTCACTGTAGAACGTGCTTCACAGGAATTTGCATACGCCCTCATCGCACGTATTGCACTTACAGCAGGAGGCTATTCACTCCATCCGGATAAAAACAATCCTAAAAGCTACGGTGTCATGAGCCGTCCGGAAAATTATCAGGACTACTACCGTATTGCCAAGGAATATACCAATCTGGTTATCTCGTCAGGTTCTCACTCCTTAGGAACTTCTTATAAAGATGTATTCCTGAAAGAAAGTAATTTCGAACTAATCAGCAAGGGAGATCCTATTTTCGAAATACCTTTCGCTAAAGAATCAACAGGCGAAACTGGAAATATCCAGGGTCCTACCTCTACAGCCAATGAAGGACAGACACTTGGTAAGAACGTATGGGGAGCAGCCGACGGAAACGGCAGACTGAATGCATTCTACCGTTACTCATTCGATGAAAAAGACAAACGCCGTGATTTCGTCAACGGACTCTGGTATTACGGAAACAGTACAAACAATGTCAGTCAAGATTCCTGCCTGATCCGTTCAGACTACACCGTACACAACAACAAATGGTCTAAACTGTGGGCCAATGCCGGACAATTCCTTAATACAAGTTCAGGAAGTACAGGTATCAACTTCCCTTACATGCGCTATGCCGATGTCTTGCTGATGAATGCCGAAGCTATCAACGAACTGGAAGGTCCGACTAAAGAAGCCCAAGAGTCACTCCGTCAGGTACGCAGCCGTGCCTTCGACGATCAGGGTGCTGTCAATACTTACGTTACCAATGCAGCTTCTTCGAAAGAGAAATTCCTCCAGGCCGTACTGGACGAACGTAAATGGGAGTTTGCAGGTGAAAACATCCGCTGGCGCGACCTTGTACGTAACAACCTGTACAGTCAGGAAGTAGTATACAGCTTCTTACGTTACCTGTCGGTTGCCATGTCAAATGCCGGTACATATACCGGATTTGAAGATGATATAGCCGAACACGACGGAAGCAATTATCTGGACGAACTGCCAGAATATATGTATTACCATGTACTTCCTCAGAGTGCAGAATGGCGTGTAGATCCCAGTCAGGTATATGGTTATCCATACCCGAACACCACACTGGATATCCTCTATATTTACAATCCTTACAAATCGGCAAGCCAGCCGGCAACAGCTCTTACCGCTATCGATGGAAAAACATGGGAATCAGCCGAATTCTATCAGTGGAGTAGCGATTCTGAGCCAACCAACCAATGTAAATATTCATTCTATGGATATATCCGCCACACAGAACAAGGTACTATAGTATTGGTAAAAGACGGAACAGAAGTTCCATTGGAAGGCAACAGCGTTCCTTCAGTCAGCGCATTGCCTCCGGTACGTTATATTCTGCCTTATCCAAATGCAGCTATCCAGCGTTCTGCCGGAGCCTATAAGAACTATTATGGATATTAATAACAACACTCAAAAAAGATTACCATGAAAAAACTATTTCTATATTCCTTAATGCTATCATCTGTGCTTTCGTTCAGCTCATGCTCTGACGAAGATGAAAGTTTTGGAGCGTCACTAGACCGGGAATGGATGACAATGTTCATCTGCGACAACAACAGAGGCAAGGGAGATGACTACGCATACAACTGTAAGGCAGAAGGTCCTAACGGAAACGATATTCATCTGTACTGGTACGGTGTAAATGACTGTGCGGGATATCAGATTCGCCAGGCACTCCAGCCTAATGTGGCAAATGGAGCTGATGCATGGGGAACATCTGCTGAAAACGGCTTACTGCTACTCGACACAATTGTAGGTCCCGACGTACTCGATCTGGTTATCAAAGACCAGCAGTACTCTACCGATTTCCGTTTTGCCATTCGTGTATTGTCGAAGAAAGATGACAATATAACCGACTTCTCACATGCATCCAAATGGTACGGACACGGCGATGGAAGACAATGGGCTGAATATCTCGGTATTACCACAGCCGACCGTTATGCTACTCCATTCTGTGTATATGTCGACGGTTCAAAAACAACTGAAACAACCATGCGTGTCATGCTGAACCGTAATTTTGATGTAGTATCCGAAGGTGTATCCGAAGATGACAAAGCCATCTATCGTGAAAAATTCGAACTGGATGCCAACAACAACTTCGTTTACCAGTGGCTGGAAGTAGCTCCTTCACCCAACAATCCGGAATCTACAGTAAACGAAAAATGGAAAAACTATAAACTCACAGAAGAAGACTTTGCAAGAGGTTATGTAGATATCGACGGACTTCAGAAAAACTCAGTATATGTCATCAACGTACGCAATGAAAACGTCAAGGTAAAATGGGATGCATATTACAATACCTATTCTGCACGTTCCGACGGTGAACCGGGAGAACCTATCCTTGTTACTCACGAACTGACAGCTCCAAGCCGTGACTACTTCGATACAGAAGAAGCTTACCAGACAGCTCTCGAACAACACGAAGTTGCACTGAAATATGACGCAATGCGTATCGACTTCATGCTGACCGACTTTATCTCGGATGTTAACCTGGCAGAAGGACAAACATACTATCTGGAAGGTGGAAAAACTTACTGTATGTTCGATAACCTGACAACCTGTAAAGGATTCATCCTCCGTACAAATCCGGAAGATGTAGCTGCTGGTAAACGTGCAAAAGTATTGCTTGGAGGTATGCATACAACAGGAACAAATGTCAACTCAATGAACCTGATGTTTGGTCGTCAACCACAAGCCGGAGAAGGTGGAGAAATCTACATGAAGATGCTTGAGTTCTATGACATCGATTTCGACTGTCCGCTTGCCCTCAACTATGGTGATAATATAGCTGGAGTTGGTTCTACTACAGGTAACTACTTCATCAATATGTTCTCTAACGGTATGGCAGTACACTTGGAAAACTTTGTTATCAAGAACTGTACATTCAAGAGACTTGTCCGTGGATTTATCCGTGAACAAGGACCTAACTACAAAATCTGGGATCATGTATTGATTGAAGACAACCAGTTCTTCGACTGTGGATACTACAGCAACGGAGCCGGAGGTTATCCTTGGATTGCTGGTTCGGGCAACAATGCCAACTCTAACCTTTACAAAGATTTTGTTGTTCGCGGAAATACATTCTACGATTGCCCGTTCCCGTCATTCTTCAATGAAACCAAACAGGCTAACTGGAAGGGCGGAGCATGGAATATCACATTCGAAAACAATACGCTGGTCAACTGGAATACCCGTGCTGCCGGTAATATTTTCAACATGCGTAATATTCCTGACGGAAGTACCTATACCGTAAGAAATAACCTGATTATCCTGACCAAGCAAGATGGCGATGCCCGTAACATGATTATGGCAGGAGCTGATATCCGTAAGACTATGACTTTGCCAGACGGATCTGCCGGACATGTCACACTGAACTTTGAGAATAACTATTCTACAAATACTTTCCTCAGCAACGGACAGATATTCAGTAACAACCCATGGACTGCAACCAAGAACAACTTCGGTAGTCTGGTCAACGACGGTTCTGCAACTCTGAACGGTTCTCTGGAAGTTCTGGTAGACGACATCTCACCGCTGGAACTGATGATTGCTCCTAACCCACCTCACAAAGCTGCAACTAACAGTGACCGCTACATGCACCGTGCAGATGCATTGGACGGAACAGGTGGTGAACATGGTGTGAACCTGTACTACAGACAAGATAGTAAGGTATTGAATTCTAAGATTTACCAGCTGGGTATCGGTGCTCCAAAATGGAGAAACGGCCAGAAATAAGTCTGTAAAAAGAAATCTCAGAATCATTAAAGTCATATTCTGAAACCCCAAGCCCTATCATTACCCCGAAAAGGAGTCTTGATAGGGCTTTTTTATGTTCATCTTCTACACTGGCTATTGCCCGATAACAATCAGAGCATCCTCAATACATTATTCCACAGCTGCCACCTAACAGTCGAGTAATAAGGGATAACTTTTTTTTATGGTAGATTCTCTTGAATATATTGTACCTTTGTAATGGAAAAAATCAAATAAACCATTACCACTATGTATAAATCAATTATTCGTCCCTGTCTGTTCCGTATCGACGCCGAAAAAATCCATGATCAGATTATAACCCTGCTTCATATATATCGCCATCTGGGGCCAATAAGAAGCCTGACCCGTTCACTGTTTCATCCCAAGGCTGTTCCCTTCCAATGGCATAATCTGAACTTCAGCAACCGTGTAGGATTGTCAGCCGGATTCGATAAAGAAGCAAGCTGTTTCGATGAACTGAGTGACCTGGGCTTTGGATTTATAGAAGTGGGAACGGTTACTCCACACAAAGTCGATGGAAATCCTTCTCCACGTATATTCCGGTTACCTAAAGACCATGCTCTCATTTCACGTACCGGATTCAACAATCCCGGAAAAGAAATGGTATTACAGAATCTGAGGCAGAAACAAAACGGGAAATATATATTGGGAGTCAATATCAATACCAATTATCCTGCCGACGAAGAGCTGGCTAGAACAGAAATTACAGATCTGTACAGCACTTTCAGCGAATATGCCGATTATTATACAATCAACTGGGGAAGCATTGCTCCAGAAATCCTCAGTTCCGTACTGATTGCAGTAGCAGACAAAAAGAAGCAGATTGGCAAACCTATATTTCTGAAGCTTCCGGCTGATGTACCTATAGAAAAGCTGGGCGATATTATCAGCTTTGCCCGCCAGCATCATATCGACGGATTTATCGCAACCGGTCCGTCACAAGACCGCTCCTTGCTTATTCATTCTTCTCAAGCTGAAGTCACTCACGTAGGTGCCGGAGGAATCAGTGGACTGCCGATTATTTATAAATCAATAGAGGTTGTCAGATATCTTTCTGCACATGCTCCTAAAGAAATGCTCATTATCGGAGCAGGAGGTGTCATGACTCCAGCAGAAGCAACCAGCATGCTGAATGCCGGAGCACATTTGGTACAGATTTACTCAGCGTTTATCTATGAAGGACCCTTTGTCGTAAAACGTATTGCAGAAGCATGCAAATAAAGAAGTTTTACTATAACCTAACTACTTACAATGAAACTGTAATATATATAAACATTACCCCCAAAAAACAAATAATTCAATTTTTCAAAGACTAAAGCAGGCTCCAGACAAAAGAATCAGGACCTGCTTTATTTTTATTCAACCTCAAACAAAATGAAGTACCTCCAAAAGTTTTGTGTCTAACTTTTGGAGTGCACTTCAAAAATCTTATAGATTGAAATTTAGACATAAAAATCTCCTGCCTTAGCCGTTATTTATTTTAATTATAGGACTAAAAGCAGGAGTTTTTTATGTCGTGACTTATAGATTATAAGTAGGCCTATCTTAATTTTTTATTTTGAAACAGCCCCTTTAAATAATTTATCTTTACCTAATTGATATTATGAAACTTAAATCTTAAAAGTCAACATCCGATCCTTTATTAACCAAAAGCTGATACTTAATATACCCTCCCGATTTAGAAGAATATTTCGTATAAATAGCCGTAATAGATCCTGTATCACCATTCTCCGGCAGTGGATTTAAAGCGAAGTTAGCATAGCCACTTACACGAAGAATCAGATTTGCAAGTTTATCCTTTTCGTCAGAAGGAGCATAAGTAAAGAGTGAAGATCCATAATAACGCTGATTGTTATAGTTGTATGCAAAAGTCGGTGTCAACCCCTCTTTATCATAATACTTGTTAGTATAAGTCGCTTCTGTAGAATTATCGATATAAACAGTTTCCAAATATTGCGGATATGTATCACCATCAAAAGATCCAGCTTTGTAGGTCAGACCTTCAAAACGAATCAGACGTCCCAACTGATCATCATTCAGTACTGTTTTATAATTCTGCGGAGTAACTACCAGCGTATCTGATGATTCCAGACTGCCTAATTCACCTGCAAAGATATGAGCATCGCGCTCCATTTGCGTATCAAGATTACGATTAGCATAATTCTTTGCAATATCTTCAGCAGTAGGCATTCCACCTACACTCAACATATAGCGGTAATTACCGATAGCAAGCCCCTTCAGTTTTACATACAACGTCTGTCCTACCTGATAATATACATAATTGCTTACCATCAGCTTCAATTCAATACCAGCAGTACCATCGTAAATATAAACTGACTTATATACATTACCTGCCTGATCACTCGAAATGACCTTTCCTTGAATCACATAATCCTCAGTTATTTCTTTATAACCAGCCAAAGGAACATTGGCACACATATCTTTCAGTTCTTTAATAGAAATAAGCTGGCAACCTTCTGATTCAAAATCGGCAGCTGTCCAAACCTTAGCAGGAGCCGGTTCATCAAAATCGCTGTAGCAACTGGTTACACCCATAGAAAGTGCCACCATCAAACTACCTATTATCAATTTATTTATCATAATAACAGTTCTTTTTCAGGGTTAGAAACGGAAATATAAATTCAAGTAATAATTTGTACCGAACATATAGAAGTACTTAGAATCGAAAGGCTGATAAGTAAGTGTACTAGCCTCCTTGTTCTTCAACAAACGAATCTGTTCATAACCTCCAGTCTTAATATTCTGGTTGTTCAGCAAATTATCAACACTCAAACTGAATCCCAATGTATAAGCACGGTTAATATACCAGTTCTTACCAATACTTGCATTCAATACATACGCTGCATCAAATTTCTCTTGTCCACGGATAGCTTCCAGCATCTCAGGATTTTCAAGCATCGGCTTTGTCAATACAGCATCAGTACGATACAGCGGACTCATTGACAGGTACATGTTATTATAATAGTTCAGGTCAAGCGATGCAAAAATATTATTACGGCTACGGTAAGACAAACCAATATTGGCAGCTGTCTGTGGAGTACTTTCTACACGTTTATTTTTCCAATAGACCTTACCCTGATTAATAACAGCCGCACTGTTGTCCTGAATCTGTACATAGTTTGGATTGTTCGAGTAAATATACTGTCCCCAGCTCAAAGCTCCTTTCAATGACAACCCTTCATACAAAGGAACAGATGCTGCTACTTCCAATCCGAAATGCTGCTTGTTAATGCCACTCATAGCGAAGTTTGAGAATGTAGCTTCTACGTCATCATAATAAGAAATCACTTTAGTCTGGTCTGTAAAAGTTGTATAGTAACCAGAAACACGTGCTCTAAAATCACCCATACGGAAATTATATGAAGCATCTACTCCAAAAACTTTCTCAGCTTTCACACCTGGTGTTACATCATTACGTGTACGAGGAGAAACAAAAGCTGATTGGAACGAAGGTGCATCTTGCATATATACAATGTTCGCTTCGAAATTATGAGCTGACGAAAGTACATAACGGAAATTAGCCTTCACTTTATATGTAAGATAATCCAGCAAGTCGGAATCCCCTTTTGAGTTTTCATAGAAAAGTCCTTTACGCCAAATACCATGACGCCACAATGCAGCATAACCTAATTCAGCTCCCAAACCAATCTGCAAGTTATTCAAAGAAAAATCATACTGCAACCAGCCACGTCCGTTAAATACATTAGCATAATAATCATAACTGTACTTATCTCCCACGCGTGCAATAGGTGCTCTTCCGTACTGTTCATAATAATCCATATTATTCTGGTATGAAATAATATCGATGCCTAAGTCACGTTCTGCAAACTTGTCGATATCCACCCAGTAATCACCACCCAATAAGTCTTTTACCTCACTATAATATTCAGTACGGTTACGACGTACATTAAGTCCTCCATTCAGCTTCGAATTATCTTTAAACAAATGTGAGAACTGCGTATAGAAATTCCAATCGAGCTGATCTGTATGACGTTCTTCTATCATGTTAATAGAACGATGTCCCTCTCCATAAAGTTCGTTCTCAGGCTGGTTACGGTTTATCATATACAAGTTATCCCAGTTAATATAACGGATATTATTCGTATTTGCCATCCATGCTTCTTGCAACCATGCTCCTGTAGTTGTATTAGGATAATAGCTAGGCAAATAACGATAATAATCAGGACGAGGATCTGGACCTCCATACCATGTCAGTGCAGAATAACCATTCTGTCCGAAACGAAGAGAAGTGGCTACGTTCAACTGCGTACGGTCTGTAATATCGAACGTATAATTCAGCATAGCAAGTGGTTCATGATAATCACGAACACGGGCATTACGACGCTTTCCATTCTGCCATCCCCAGTTAGGATTATAGTAATTGTTTCCTACCAAATCATATGCCTCCTGTGTAGAAGCCTGCTGTGCACCGCGTTCTGTAGGAGCGCCCAATACAGTTAAAGACAAACGATGCTGCGGATTGAACTGTTTTTCAACAGCCGCAAAATAACCGAAAGCATTGTAATATACACCATTTACATATGCATTATTTCCCTGACGGGTAGAAACAGAAAATGCATACGACCATCCATTATCCTGCATACCGGAAGAATAAGTAAGCATACCACGGAAACGATACATAGAATTAGTGCTTACCAAACTGGCTCTCAACCCCTTACGCATCTGCGAAGGACGAGTATTGATGTTTGTTACACCAGCAATACCACCAATTCCCATTTCACCCATCTCTAGTCCGGTTGTTACCTCTTGATTACGAGTAGCATCATTCAGTCCACTCCAAAGTGACCAAGGAGTATAGCCTGTCATCGCATCGTTCAGCTGAATACCATTCATATATACATCTGAGAACTGAGAATCATATCCACGCACATTAAAACGCATTTCACTGAACTGATAGGAAGCGATATTATTGAAAACATCCTTCGATGCCGATAATGAAGTGGGCAATGATTGTGCATCATCCATCGTTTCCGTATCGAATTCAGCAAATATCGCATCATCCAGCACAGGCTGACGATTAGCAGGAACCATAATAACACGCATTTCACGCATATTTTTTCCTACACGTACCGGCAAAGTCAAATCTTCGAACTCTGCTGTTTCAAAACGCAGTTCATACTCTCCAGGAGCTACGTTCTCGAACAAAAACTCACCACTGTCATCAGTCGATGCAGTACGGTCGCCCGGAACAAGTGTAATCTTTACATTGTCTATCTTTGCACGCGTAGTACGCGATATTACTGTACCCTTAATACCTCCTCCCGTCTGAGCAAAAGCCGTAACGGTAAGCAGTGATACTAGTAAAAACAATAATGTCTTGAATTTCATAAATTTATGATTAGTTTGATTACTTACCTATATAAATATATACGGGGAAATGGTCGCTGAAACCTCCCTGAAAATTATTTCCAACGAAAGTACGTAACGGATATCCCTTATACTGCCCTTCTTTCTGTATCATGTAATGACGCTTGAAAATATTTCCATAAAATTTCGATTTTTCAGCTTTCAGAATCTGTAGTTTTCCTTTTTCACCGTCCAGCAGGTTTCCACTTACAACAATGTTATCGAATATATTCCAAGCATCACCATATGCCAACGTTCCATATCCAGCTTTCAGCAGAGCTGCATAAGGTGCATAATAATCAGCAGGCTGAACCTCCTTTACTTTAACTTTTGCTCCTATACCGTCTGCTCCCGAAATACTGCTGTCTATAGGATCATCATTAAAGTCCCCCATCATGACTACCTTTGTAGCTGGACGCAAGGCACGAACAGAATCTGCTATCTGACGCATTTGATGTCCTACAGCAATACGTTTAAATTCAGAAGCTTCCTTACCTCCCAGTCGTGAAGGCCAGTGTGCTACCATAAACAGAAAATCTTCTCCTTCTATCTTTCCCCACATCGCCACAATGTCACGTGTTTTGAAATCGGGCAACGAAGGAATCACGGTACGAATAGCTTTTGAACCTTCCAGTTTCAGCACATCTGGGCGATAGATAAAAGCAGCATCCACCCCACGTGCCTCAGGAGAATCGTAGTGTACAATCCGATAGTTGGCAGGAGCCAGCTTTTCTGTGGCAACAATATCCTCCAGTACATTACGGTTTTCCACCTCACATACCCCTATAACTGCCGGATAATCCTTGTTGATAGCTGCTATATCAAAAAAGACTTTTTCTATATTATGCAACTTTTTATCATACTTATCCTGAGTCCACTTCTTAGGTCCGTCAGGAGTAAACTCATCATCGAGAACATCCGGATCATTTTGTGTATCGAAAAAGTTCTCAAGATTGTAAAACACTACTTTGTAGGGCTTTTTCTGTGCGTATCCCGACACAGACAATGCAACGAGCAATACCCCAAGCATTAATATTCGTTTCATACTTATAGAAATTAGTTAAGATTCCATTCAATGGCATTGAAATCGTTTTTCACTTCCTGCGGTATACCCGGGAAGAAAGTAAATCCGGTAAGTTGTTCTATTTCGGAAACTTTTTTACATATAGCTTTCGACGGCTGTGATTCAGAGTAAGCTCTGTTTTCCAACCAGAAACCAATAGTCTGCAACTGAGATGCATCACACTGATTCACCCATTTGCCAGAAACTCCCGATTTAGTTCGTAAAAGAACCTTGAAATAATGAGTCGGCACATCTACCTTTACTCCATTATTATCGGTAGCCTGTTTGGAAGCATTCCCATAATAAGCTCCAGTTACTACATAAAGCGTATCTGTACACATATAGCTTTTGCGCAATTTATCTTCCAAGTTCATCCAAATAGACTGATTCAAACCTTTTCCTGTTTGAGGAGTCTGGTTCGTGAAATAAAAAGTCTGTGCATTCATTTCACGAGTCATCGTTCTATCAGCTGACGGAATCTGGTGTCCACGGTCGTATGCGGGATATTCCTTATAAGCCTTGCTCACAAAAATCTGATATTCTTCTGCAATATCGGGATCATAAATCCATTCATCCGTTCTATCCAATCCACCGATATAACAACTATGTAATGGATAAGCTACCCAAAGTGCTCCTTTGTGCGACTTATCATAACACATAGAATAGTTACGGACTTCTTTACCATTCAAATTCACATAATGAGTAACATACTGGTAATCTGCCCCTTCCTTATATACCGGAATTTCCGCCCATGAAGAAGAAAACTCAGGAGCATTTAGCTGTCCTTTCTGAGAAAGAGTCAGAACGGTCTGTTTACCTCCAGCAAAACTAATAGTTATACTAGCCTGACGTTGTTCATCACCTAAATTTTCTGTATAATAAACATACAGAACATTCATTCCCTCTGCCAGTGTACCTTCTTTATCAGACACTTTCGATGAAAGAGAGAAAGAACACCATTCTTTCCCTTCAGTAATTTCAGCTTCCCACTGAGTTCCTGCTGTTCCTTCCATTCGAATAGCCGCATTTCCCTTCTCCGCAGATATAGACGAAGAGTTGTTCCAATAAGCCGTTCCGGAAGGAGCAATCTCTGTACCTTCATCATTTCCACACGCCCACAACGTAAGCGAAAGAAATGCTATTATAAAATAACGGAACATGGTTGTTTGTTTATTTCTATCCACTATTATCATATGTATTGTAGAGGACACAGAGGGACACAGAGTTTTTCTCCGTGTCCCTACGTATGCTCAAAAGTTATATCGTTCAACTACAAGGATCTCAATTAATATAATTGAATACCACACATAAATGCACGATTACCTGTGCTTGAACCACTACCTGTAAAATCTGCACTTGTAGAGATTGTAATCGTAGAGGTTGCTGTCAAGCCTGTAAGTTGGAGTGTATAATAATCCGAATCCTCAAAATTTACAGTGAAAGGAGGATTTCCAGCGATACCAGTCTTTGCAGGAACAGCTACACTGCTCGCACCGTTTACAGCTCCGCCACCATTTACTTTAATATATAAAGTAGCTCCACCGCTATACGCTCCGGCATAGAATGAGAACTTCTTGTCGCCTGAAACTCCGATAGCTCCAGAAGTAAATACACCAGCTTTTGAACTAGTTCCAAATTTTATACCTGAAATTTCATCAGAAGAGCCGTTTATCAGTGCTCCAGCTTCATACATATTGGCATCATTTGTACCATTTCCGAACAGGAATGCATCCATTGAAGTAAATGTACCCTTTGTATCACTACCTGTTCCCTGAGCAGCCACTGTTACCGGTACTTCCACAGAAGAAGAAGTGCCATCCAAAGTAATCTTCAAAGTTTGAGAAACAGCATCGGCTGTTGTATTTGCTCCAGCTTTCACTGTTACCACGGTTCCGCTTACAGTAGCCGACAAAATACCCGACAAACCGGATGTGCTCAAAGTCTTACCTTCAGCGTTCGCTACGGTTACAGTTATATCTTTAGTACCGCCTTCTGCTGTAAAGCTTACCTTATCAGGATCAACACCTGTAATGGCAGGTTCAGAAGAAGAGAATGCCTTTACATCATCCAAGTTACGCGGAGCAATCTGTGCAGCACTTCTGTACATAGTAGCCACACCTGTCAAATCACCCGTTGCATTTACATAAGTCTGACCTGCAAAAACAGAACCGGCCTGACAGTATACGGTGAAGTCTGTCCCGCCAGCAGTAAATGTATGAGTATCATATTTATCAGCAGTACACCAAGTACCAGCACTGTTAGAAGATGCATTCTTGATAGTTACAGTCATTGCCTGATATGCTGCCAACTTATCAGCAGTAATTTCAATAGGAGTAACATTTGCTGTTCCTACCTTTTCTACCTTACACCATGTTTCATCTTTTGCACCAGTCACTTCATATAAACCTTGATAGTTCTGAACCTTTGCAGCTCCTTTTACCAAAGTAACCTTTACTTTGTCACCCATCTTCAGTCCCAAAGTCTTAGGATCGACCTGACTGCCATAAAGAGTCACACCGTTCTTTTCACCAGTAGCACCTTCTGTTGCAACCTGCAAGTTATTGGTTGTAAAGTTTCCGTTTTCTACGTCAGCTTGTACAACAGCTTCGAAGAAACGGTCAGCATTGGCATCAATCACCTCACCAGTACTCATTGGTTCAGGCATTAAAGCAATCAGTTCAGGGATAGTAATAGCAGTAGCTTCACCCGGTTCCACAACAGAACCACCCTCAAGATCAACCTCCTGACCGCCATTTCCTGTAGCCAGTGTAATGTCATCCAAACGATATACAGAAGATTCGTTTGCTGTAAAACGGATATAAAGTTCAGAAGTAGCTTTCTTCAATGTGAAGTTAGCAGTTGCAAAAATCCAGTATGGAGTTTCAGCATCACCATTATTCTTTTCGTAAGCAATTTCAGTCCATGCAGTACCATCAGCACTTAACTCTACCTTAAACTTGCTTGTATCGAATGTATTATCATACTGACCGTCATCACCTTTGCTGGAACGACTTCCACCAAAAGTCAGTTTCAGGTTAGTCTGCCCTTCAGCCAAAGCAATTTTCTGGATATCGAAGTTGGCAGGTGCACTACCAAAGAATACAACGTTCGGACCGGAAGCACCTTCGTAAGCATCTGTATTGGCTAAACCTGATGAACGTACAGATGCATTATTGCCTGCATAAGTTACATTTGCAGCCGCATCACCAGTCTTATTCCATCCATCGTATTCACCAGCCAAAGGCCATGGAGAAGAAACAGATTTATTACCAACAGTTTCGCTGTAAAGTACTTTCGATTCAACCACCACACCACTCTTCACTGTTACAGTAGCAGTCTTCAGCGGACCAGACTGGTTTCCGATAGTAATATTGATCTTAGCCTCACCGTTTGTTCCTTCAGGTACACTTACCTGAACAGTAGTAGAGCCTTCGCCAGAAGTTTTCGAAAGGGTTACCCAATTAGTATTATCTTCCACGGCTGCATTCCACGGACGGTTCGTAGAAATATTAAATGACTGAGTACCGCCATTCTCAAACGTCAGAGTCGTAGGATCGACTTCCAGATAAGGAGCTTCTGTATCATCGTTATCATCCACGCAGGCAGTAAACGAGACAGTTAGCACCATGAGCAGCAGCCCATACCAAAAACTTAAAGACTTAAATTTTGCCATTTTGTTTTTTCATTAAAAGTTAATATATTATTTTCACTAATCCAGCCGAACCAAAGATAAAACAATGATTATAGTTTTTATTTTTGTCTGTTTATTTTTAAAATTTCTCGCATAACAAGCATGTAAAAAAGAGCAAATGCACTCTCCTGCATAGAGATTTTAATTTTGTGTCATTTTATAAAGCAGATAACAAATATAAGAAAAAAAATAAAAAATAAAACTCCCTATTAAAAAAATATCATCACATTAACTTGATTATGTTAATAAGCTCAACAAACCAATAAATACTTTTATGTAACAATATATTTCTGAATAGAAAAATTAATATTTAGTCTTCTAAATAGCTAACATTTTTTCAAAAGAAAAAAGCATTGCATAACAAATTATCAATTTAGATTACAATTAATCAGAATGACACATTCTTATCCAACTTACGATTTACACAACTTAGTTATTAACAACGTACGCCATCATATATAGACAGCTGATTATCAATATATTAAATCATAATCATCTTTACTTCACATTATCTGTCTAAAAGATTTAGATATTACATATTTTACAATTTATATTAAAATAAAAAAGTTGTATCAGGACGTTAAAGTCCCAATACAACTTTTATACCAAGCAGAACAAGTATGCTTATCTTTTAATAAAATATACTACAGTCGGAAGATGGTCGCTATATCCATTCATCCATCTGCCTCCAGCCTGCGTACGCAAAGGATAGCCTTTGTATTTTCCATCCGCTTGTATCAGGTAATCACGCTTGAATATTTCATGAGTGAAATAACTCAGCTTTTTATGGCGTTTGTTCAGGAAATTACCAGTAAAAACAATCTGGTCGAACAAATTCCATTTACCTCTATACTTTAATGTACCATCGCCTCCGGCAAGCGTATTCCACCAAGGATTATATAAATCTTTCTTCTTCACATCCTTCATTTCACGCTTTGCTCCCAAGGCTTCTGCCATACTTTTATCCATAGGATCATCGTTCATGTCGCCCATGATTACAATCTTGATTTTCGAATCCAGACGTTGCAGCGAATCCTTCAGTGCACGTACCTGCATACCTGCACGCTCACGAGCCGGAGATTCAGCTCCACGCGACGGCCAGTGATTTACAATAAAGGCCACACGTTCGCCAGCCAGTTTACCGTCAGCAATCAGAAAACCGCGTGTCGGACGATCTGTCGGTTGAGCCAATACATAAGGAACCAGTTTGGTAGCTGTCACTGTATACAGTTTCGGGTTGTAAAAGAAAGCACAATCCACACCTCGTTCGTCCGGTCCTTCATAATGAATAATCTCATACCCGCGATCGGCCAGTGCCGGCTGTTTCAGCAAATCTTCCAGCACATGACGGTTTTCCACCTCAGCCATGCCTATTACCGCAGCCCCCTCAGGTGTCTTATCAGTAGCCAGCGATCCAAGTACCGTCGACATATTTCTCAATTTCGACTGATATTTCTTATCGTCCCATTTATTTCTTCCATCGGGCAGATATTCATAATCTTTCTTACCCTCATCGTGCTTCGTATCAAACAAATTTTCGAGATTATAAAAGGCAACTCCGTAGACCGTACCTTTCTGCTCTTGAGCATAGCCCGCTAATACCAGACATGCCCAGAAAAACGCAAACAGATATTTTTTCATACAAAAGATATAGGATAACAGAGGGATTGAATGTAAAACAATCACATTCAATCCCCCTCTATTATTAAATAATAACTTTTAGCATCAAAGTTTCACAGGATCTCCTGCAACTTCAAATTGTCCTTCTCCTAAACTCTTATAACGGAACTCATATAAATAACTTGTTCCATCATAAACCACAGCTTGTATTTTATAATACAAATCTACACCGTTCATCTGTGTAGGAGCATCGGGATAATTATGAGCAAGTACCATTCCGCATGCAACCTGAATCTGCTGCATCAGGTAAGCATTAGCCTTCTGCTCATCTTCTTTATCTACCAATCCTTCAGGGTCATTTCCTGTACGCTTATACATCTGTATATTAAAATTCTTATAATGAGAAGATGCACCAAACCACCATTCTCCAGTGTCGGGGTAGTCTTTATCCAAATAAGCAGGCTTATTCTCCGCAACCCAGTTCACAAGATATTGATAGTCATCGACAGTCATCGAAACGGTTATGGTAGGATCGAACAGCCATTTCTCACCATTATGTAAAAAAGTTTCTTTTTCATGAAGAACAATATTATTATTCAATACCCAAGTAGCATCTAACAAATATTCATCTGCCACTGCAGTAGTTACTTTTCCATCATAATACTTATACAAAACAACTTGACGATCATCTTTTTTTGCATAAGGTAATTTTTGAGATAAGAATACAGGCAAATAATCTACCGGTTTGAGAGAAGAAGAGAAATTGTCATTTTTTCCGGGATCACCCATTGCGTCATAATCACTAGGAGTAACCACCAGAATATCATTGCCTAAATAAGCCCCCCATTTACCGTTTGTAAACTGGAACAGGGAATTATAAGGTTTCTGCTGAGTAGGCTGTGAAGTAGTTATTTTTACATTATCCAACTGTATGGTCGTTGTAATCCCGCCTTTTGCTCCACGATATCGAAAAGCAACATAAATGTTTTTTCCATTAAAAGACTTCAGCGAATAAGTTCCGACATTCGTTTTATCCGTATATCCGCTTTCCATAGGAACCGGATAAGTAAAGTAATCGGTGATATCAGTCCATGCAGATACGTCGAATGCCTCCCCAGCATTATACGTATCAGAAATCAATACACTAAAAGCATCTCCGTTATAATGCCCGAACACAATATCAAAAGTTAACAAGGCATCAGCAGATTCAATTTTTACAGGTTTAGTTATCAAGTAATTCTCCAATTCTCCGTCAGCTTTGTAAGCAGACAACTCAGCTGCTCCGTCACCTTTATAGACATTTGCCGACCACTGTTCTGTACCTTTCACACTGATTTGTTTCCATCCCTCAATTTCAATTGGCTGTTTAGCAGTACATGAGTTAAAATTTTCACTCAGATAATCCGTACCTTCCACCGGATCATTCAGGTCATACATATAATCTACCAGACAAAAATCCCCTTCCTTGGCATCTTCCATACGAGTCGCTAAAATCTTGGGAATCTCCACATTAGGAGCATGAGAAGGAGATAAGAAATTATTTCCCCATATAGTCTTATAATCATCTCCACTTAAGGTATAAGCAGACACAACAGAAAATTTCTTCAGAGTTTCCGAAGTATCTTCCTGATAGTTATATGTAACCCCTACGGTAGACCCTTTTCCCCATGATCCATACATATTTGCCAATATAGCCGGAACATACTTTTCTGCCGAAGCAAAAGAATTCAGAGCCAAATCAGAAGCTACCTGTTTTGCCAATGCCTTTTCTTCATCCGTCTGTGCATCAGCCTCCGCGGCTTTAGCTATAGATTCATAATCGGCCTTTACCAGGATATATTCCTCCTCAGTCTTCGTAATGGTGATACCTTCCGAATCTATTTCATTATAAATATCTTCCATCGGATCACATGCAGCCAGCAAACCACCAAAGAAAAACAATGCTATTAAATTATATTTCAATTTCATACCCAAATCATATTTTAAGTTAGTCATCAGAACATTACTTTAAATCCGGTAGACCATGTTCTTCCAAACCCATAGAATACCAAAGCAGAATCCCAGTCATGAGTTGCACCGTCTGTTGCATCCGCTACATAGCAAGTGTTTGTCAAGTTATACACATTACTGTAAATCACAGCCTTCAATCCTTTACATAAATCGAAACGATAGCTGAGTCCCAGATCGATGGTATAGAAGTTAGGCATCTTCCAGGAATCAATGCCGGCATCCGACTTGCTGGTACGGTTCGACGGATCGAAGTCAGCGTAATTCTTACCAGCAAAATTATAATCGGCATTCAGTTTCAAACCTTTAAAAACTTCCCACGAAGCAGACAGCGCAGCGGTAAGTTGTGCAGAGTTACCCACATGCACATCCTTTACATAGGCATCGTATGTACCAATAGGCTTGCTTGCCTCATCATAAATGGTGAAATGTACATCATCTGCCCATTTCCAGTCGCCTAGCGAGAACATTCCCTTCAGTTCGAAAGTTTTGACCGGTTTATAAGTCGCTTCCAGCTCTACTCCCATATGAATGGCATCCAGACCTGTGATATTGGCATATTCCTGCCCAACTCTTCTGCGGGTCGACTTATCCATCCAGCGGGTATAATATCCATTCAACGCCACATTAAAATACTCATTGTTAAAACCGTACCCTAACTCAAATGTCATAATCTTTTCATAAGGAGCATCGGCATTGGCAGAAACATTATTGTTAGGGAATACAGAATTGAAAAATGGAGCACGGGTAAAGTATCCGCCATTAACGAATACATTGTGGTTCCTATTAAATTTATAATTATATCCAGCTTTAACACTCCACGGTTGGAAGTGATAGAAATCGGAAATTTTCTTTCCGTCTACATTCCCACCCTTGTCATGATAGCGGTATGATTCGTTGGTGATAGAAGCAGAAAGGAAAGACGACCACTTATCCGTACTATATTCTGCCTGCGCGAACAGACCTGCCCAAACAATTTCACCCACACTATGATACTGAACGATATCACCCTCTTTCAGAATAACATTAGGAGATTCATAATCCAGATGTTTGCTGCCCGGAATATAATACGCACCGCCTAGCAGGTTATCGATGACTTCCTTGTGATAACCTTTGTAATAACGCCCGTCAAATCCTCCTGTAAATGTAAATTTCTCAGTAATACGATTTTTATACGAGCTCAACACTCCATACCAGTCATGATCATTTACCGCATTAGTAAAAATAGCCTGAGAACCATTAGGATTAGAAGCATTTGCAGCCAATACAGCATCATAATCTAGCAGTCCTCCAGCTGTCAGTTTAGTATCTTCGTAAGGACGTCCACTATTATTATCAATAGCTAACCAATTACTACAATTTCCACGTACACGACGTCCGCCACCACTTGCCATAGAAGCATAAAGAGAAGTTGTCAAAGAAGAATTTTCATTGATTGTCCAATAATGGTTCAACGAAACCTGAGGTTTGTGATAGTAGTTATATCCATAAGCTCCGCCCGTCAACTCACCGTTCAGGTATCCGTAAGAGTTACTGAAGCGCCCACCGTCGGGACTATTCTTGTAATCTTCGATATAATGCTTGGTAGCACGCTGATTATGCCACTGCGGAGCACCAAAAGCAGTCAACGACAGTTTATGATGTTCGTTGATTATCTTGGATATATTGCCAAAATACGTCCATCCCTCATAATTAGTCCCCTTTACATATCCGTCACCTGTGTTCAGAGCCCCCATTAAGGTCACAGCCCAACCATTGTCCATCAAACCAGTAGAAACAGAAACCGAATATTTGCGGAAGCCATCATTACCGATACCGATATAAGCCGATCCGCCTCTTTGAGCTTCTGTACTCTTTGTCACCATATTCATGGTTCCGCCAACAGAAGACAAGCCCAAGGCAGAAGCTCCCAAACCACGCTGTACCTGAATAAATTGACTCACATCAGAAAGTCCTGACCAGTTCGACCAGTATACCTTACCATTTTCCATTCCGTTGATAGGCACGCCGTTTATCAGAATACCCAGATTTGAAGAATCGAAACCACGCATATTGATTCGTGAATCACCATACCCTCCGCTTTCACGGGTAACGTATACAGACGGAGTAGATTTCAGTAGTTCCGGAAATTCCAGATTACCCACTTTTTCTTCGATAGTTGCCAGTTTTACATTGGAAATCGGGATCGGAGTCTGGCGGTCCGACTTGATAATTGAAGCAATGACACTTACCTCACTCAGTCCAATGGCATCAGGAGTTAAGGCAATTGTCCCCAAATCCACATTTCTGCCGACAGCTTTCACATTCCGGCTTAATTCATTATAACCGACATAGCTGAAAACAAGCATCACCTTGCCATCTTTGACTTTCAGCGTAAAATTACCGTCGGTGTCGGTAACAGTACCCTCAGCAGACCCTTTCACCATTACGGTTGCCCCAATCAGAGGTTCATGGGTTTCAGCATCCATAACCTTGCCTTTCAACGTAGCCTGAGCTACTGCAGTGACTGTACCCAAAACTACAAGCACCGCAAACAATAGAAAATGCTTCAATTGATTTTTCATACGTTTTCTTAAATTGTTTTTGTGTTATTTATAAATCAAAACAAATATAACAAAAACTTTTTAAAAATTTAGCATAAAAATTCGGTTTTATTTCATAATTAACAAATTTGTGTTAACAGATTATTTCCAAAGAAAAGAAAGATTGTACATACAGTCTCTATCAAGAATTCAAAGCTAGCAAAAATAGAAGAAAAGGACAGTCATACATTGCAAATTCAAACAACAGTATTCAAAACCGCTAGCAAATTATCAGAAAGTCCAAATTTTAATCGGAATGTCACACACCTGCCGTACTTGCGATTTTAGCAAGTTTCCTATAAGAAAAACAGGGGGTTGCCACCAAGGTAGCCAAAAGGTAGCATACCTATTTCACTCGATTACAGATCATTACAACACCCCAGGTAGCCACAAGGTTGCCACCAGGGTTGCCACCCTTTCCTATTATATATTAAAAGAAAGAGTAAAAGCAAGGGAAGTTTTTTCCGAAAAAACTTCAACCGGATTTTTTTAAGAATTCGTCAGATCGTTTTTAACACTTCAAAGCATACTGTAAATCTCCTGCAAGAATACGATATATTTTGTACAAAGCATTTCTCTATTCGTACATAAATTAGAGAAAAGTTCGGCAAGTTTTCGCTAAAACACCAGCATTTTTCATTTTCAAAGACCACACAGCCACTAAAGAAAGACATCCAAACATGAGGAAAACAGTCCGGTTTTTAGTATCTTTGCAAAGATAAGCAATCAATCGGAATAAAAAATCATGGCGAAAGAAAAAACCGTATATGTGTGTACCAACTGCGGACAGGAATCTCCCAAATGGGCAGGCAAGTGTCCGTCGTGCGGACAGTGGAATACGTTTGTAGAGGAAGTGGTACGCAAGGAAATGCCCGTAGCCAAGCATGTGGCACACGGTATCGAATCGGTGCGTTCGAAACCCCAACGACTGCACGAGATTACCTCAGGCGAAGAACAGCGCATCGACATGGGCGACGACGAGCTGAACCGCGTACTGGGAGGCGGGCTGGTAGAGGGCTCGCTTACGCTGATAGGCGGTGAACCGGGCATCGGAAAGTCGACGCTGGTACTTCAGACAGTGCTCCGCCTCACGGACAAGAAGGTGCTGTATATCTCGGGCGAAGAAAGCGCACGGCAGTTGAAATTGCGCGCCGACCGTATCCCCCATCCTGAAGCAAACAACCTGCTGATAGCGTGCGAAACGTCGCTGGAACAGATTTTCACAAACATCAAGAATACGGCTCCCGATTTGGTCATTATCGACTCGATACAGACCATCTCGACGGAGAACATCGACTCGTCACCGGGCAGCATCGTACAAGTGCGCGAGTGTTCAGCTTCTATTCTGAAATTCGCCAAAGAAACAGGAACACCGGTTATTCTGATCGGTCATATCAACAAAGAAGGCAGCATTGCCGGACCGAAGGTGCTGGAGCACATTGTCGACACGGTGCTTCAGTTCGAGGGCGACCAGCACTACATGTACCGCATCCTGCGGAGTATCAAGAACCGCTTCGGAAGTACGGCGGAACTGGGTATCTACGAAATGCGGCAGGACGGACTGCGGCAGGTGAGCAATCCTTCGGAATTGCTGCTTACGCAAGATCATGAGGGTATGAGCGGCATTGCCATCGCCTGTGCGGTAGAGGGTATCCGTCCGTTTCTCATCGAGGTACAGGCGCTGGTGAGTACGGCAGCGTACGGCATGCCCCAGCGCTCGGCTACGGGATTCGACCTGCGACGCATGAACATGCTGCTGGCGGTACTGGAGAAGCGTGTAGGATTCAAACTGGCGCAGAAGGATGTCTTTCTGAACATCGCAGGAGGACTGAAGGTGAACGATCCGGCCATCGACCTGGCGGTAATCAGCGCTATCCTGTCGAGCAACATGGATACGGAAATCGAAGCAGGTGTATGCATGGCAGGCGAAGTGGGACTGAGCGGCGAGATCCGTCCCGTAAACCGTATCGAGCAGCGCATCAGTGAGGCGGAGAAGCTGGGATTCACACGGATGCTCGTACCCAAGCATAACCTACAGGGACTGGACCGCAAGAAGATTAAGATTGAACTGGTTCCCGTGCGCAAGGTGGAAGAAGCTTTCCGGCAGCTGTTCGGATAGAAGAGTGCAAAAAACAACATACAAGTCATGACGCAGAATGAAGAATTGGACAAGATTTTCTTTGTGACTTTCTGCATGGAACAGTACAAGCATGAGCACAATATGACAGGAAAAGAGGTTGCCGACCTTTTCTCCCAACAAGGAGTATTGACTTATCTGGAAGAAAATTTCGAAATTCTCCACACACAAAGCCACCAGTGACTGATGGAGGAAATCAACCATCAAAGAGGTACATCTATGAATCTGGAAGTGACAGATAATAATCTATATTTGTTTTTACCCGGCAAGATAGCCCGGATGATACAGATTTGCCCTGTTACGCTTTTACCGTTCTGATACATACCGCCGTCTTACAGACCAGTCAACCAAACTGTGGCATTATGGTCCCACAGCCCTGTATGAAGAATTCATGGAAGAAGAAAACGTAAACAAGAACAACCAGTTATGATACAAGAATATCAGTTAAGAGTTCTGCCCGAGCAGGCAGCCAGCGAACAACATATCAAGCAATACGTGAGCCGTGAGAAGGGGCTCGACATTCGTACCATACACGCCGTACGGGTACTGAAACGGAGCATCGACGCCCGCCAGCGGACGATTTACGTGAACCTGAAGGTACAGGTGTTCATCAACGAAACGCCAACCGAGGAGGAGTTTGTACGGACGGAATACCGCAACGTGGAGGGAAAGCCTCAGGTGATTGTGGTAGGAGCCGGACCGGGCGGTCTGTTTGCTGCCCTGCGTCTGATAGAGCTGGGACTGCGTCCGGTGGTGGTGGAGCGCGGAAAGAACGTGCGCGACCGCAAGACGGACCTTGCCCGCATCAGCCGTGAACACAAGGTGGACCCGGAATCGAACTACAGTTTCGGTGAAGGAGGTGCGGGAGCTTACTCCGACGGCAAGCTGTATACGCGCAGCAAGAAGCGTGGCAGCGTGGACAAGATTCTGAACGTGTTCTGCCAGCACGGAGCAAGCACATCTATCCTGATAGACGCGCATCCGCACATCGGAACCGACAAGTTGCCGAGGGTGATTGAAAACATGCGAAACACCATCCTAGCCTGTGGCGGAGAGGTGCACTTCCAGACACGCATGGATGCCCTGCTCATCAAGGACAACAAGGTAGCAGGCATTGAAACGAATACGGGAAAGACCTTCCACGGTCCGGTGATTCTGGCTACAGGACATTCGGCACGCGACGTATATCGCTGGTTGTATGCCAACGGGGTAACCATCGAACCCAAGGGTATCGCCGTAGGGGTACGTCTGGAGCATCCGTCGATGCTGATCGACCAGATTCAGTACCACAACAAGAACGGACGCGGAAAGTATCTGCCGGCAGCCGAATACAGCTTCGTGCAGCAGGTAGAAGGCAGAGGGGTGTACAGCTTCTGCATGTGTCCGGGAGGATTTGTGGTTCCGGCAGCCAGCGGGCCTCACCAGCTGGTGGTAAACGGCATGAGTCCCAGCAACCGTGGCACAAAGTGGAGCAACTCCGGCATGGTGGTGGAACTGCGCCCCGAAGACCTGCTCCTGCCCGACTTGCAGCTTCAGGAGTGTGAAACCATTCAGGGTTCGGCAGAAGCGCAGACCGAAGAACTGATTGCCCGTTCGGGAAAACTGCCCGAGGGAAGCGTACATACACTGGCTGTGATGCACTTTCAGGAGAAACTGGAGCAACTCTGCTGGCAGCAGGGTAACATGCGGCAGACGGCTCCTTCGCAGCGTATGGCGGACTTCATCAACCGAAAAATCAGCTACGACCTGCCCGATACCTCGTACAGCCCGGGACTGGTTTCTTCGCCGCTTCACTTCTGGATGCCGAAATTCATCAGCAGCCGACTGAGCCGGGGCTTCCAGTTGTTCGGTAAAAGCTCACACGGCTTCCTGACCAACGAGGCAGTGATGATTGCCGTAGAAACACGTACTTCGGCCCCTATCCGCATCGTACGCGACAATGAAACTTTGCAGCACGTCACCGTAGAGGGACTGTTCCCCTGCGGAGAAGGAGCGGGATATGCCGGCGGAATCGTATCGGCAGGTGTAGACGGCGAACGGTGTGCCGATGCCGTAGCGACGTACTTGCAAAAATGATTCTAATCCTCCAACAACCTATCAACCAAGATGCAACATATCCCTGAAATAGCAATCGTAGAACAAAATACGCTGACAGCATTGGGCTTACAGACCATTCTGGAAGAGCTTATCCCCGTAGCGACCATCCGTACGTTTCCGTCGTTCGCCAGACTGATAGACGATACGCCGGATATGTACAGCCATTATTTTGTTTCGGCACAGACATACTTCGAGCATACGTCGTTTTTTCTGGCACGCCGTCCGAAGACTATCGTGCTGGCGGCAGGCGAACAGCCTTCACTGAGCGGCATTCCCACGCTGAATGTCTGCCTGCCTCAGGACAAGCTGGTGAAAGCCATCATGCAGATGCGGAAACAGGGACACGAGGCGACACATCATCCCGTATCACCGCAGGAAATGCAGCAGGAGCATGATCTGTCTCCTCGTGAAATAGAGGTACTGATTCTGATTACCAAAGGGCTTATCAACAAGGAAATAGCCGATAAACTGAACATCAGCCTGACGACGGTTATTTCGCACCGAAAGAACATTACCGAGAAGCTAGGCATCAAGTCGGTTTCGGGGCTTGCCATCTATGCCGTGATGCACGGGTATGTAGAAGCGGACCGGATATGAATAAAATCATCTGCATAGATTTTCAAAAGCCCAAGAACCAATTTACATAAATTAAAGATTAAAACATTGCATATGTAATAATATATCCTTATATTGTGAAAAATTATTACAGAATCCACTAATAGTAATGTACTCACAATAGAATCTCAAACTGGATTATTCTCTGCAACAGCTTATAAAATTGAAGCCGAAGTAATTAAATACAACCCCAATCTGGGTGAGAATGGAGGATATTCGGTCAAATTAATTAATACAACAAACTAATATGAAACTCATCTATGCATTATTGATTCTACTATGTACGGCAACACAATCTGTTTCTGCACAAATACTCAACCTCGGGGACGAAGTCGTCGTAGAAAAAATCAAACATTCTGATAAACAGTTTAAACTTATTTATATTTTTTGCAACTATTGCCAAATTTCCATAGAACGATATCCCAAAGTAGTCCAAACGGCGCAAAACAACAAAAACATAGAAGCGTTTTTCATTTGTGCACAAGACAGTTCCGACATCGTCCTCTATACCGATACCTGCAAAATGAAAGCACCCATGTATTTAATCAATCAAGACAGGAAAAGGAAAATGATAAGTTTCTACAATCCGATAAAAGCCACATGCAAGTACTTGAAAAAAAGACTTGGAATAGACACTGCAAAAATGGGAGCATCTGACTTCTGTATACTTGACAAGGACGGGAAAATAATCATCCAAACCGATTGGGAAACAGACAATAACGAGTATTTCCGATTGTTGGACGAATGCCTGAACAGACTGTGAAATCGGGTGGATATAAACAAAGAAAACAATAATACCCCAACCAGAGTAAAAAAACTCTGCCTTGTTCTAAGTAATGAGGTGTATCAAAAAAATGATTGTTTCAAAAAAAACGGGGCAACCTCTGTCCGGCAACCCCGCTATATAAAAGATCTAACTTAGATTATTAACGAAAGCTTTATCGTAATTTTTCTTCAATCGGATCCTTATACTGAGTCTGGAGTTTCACCAGTTCAGCTTTCAGGTCTTCTGTAATCTTTTCATAACCCGGCTGACCGTAGAGATTGTGCATTTCAGTCGGGTCTTCCTTCAAATCGTACAATTCCCATTCGTCGATGTCGTTGTAGAAATGAATGAGTTTGTAGCGGTCGGTACGAACTCCGTGCAGCGGTATACCCTGAACATCAGCCTGACGACGGTTATTTCGCACCGAAAGAACATTACCGAGAAGCTAGGCATCAAGTCGGTTTCGGGGCTTGCCATCTATGCCGTGATGCACGGGTATGTAGAAGCGGACCGGATATGATACGGGGTACGTATCAGTCCAGTCTAATCTCCGCCAGCGGAAAGTCCATCTTCTCTCCGTCTACATACAGGCTGGAGTGTACGACAGGATTGTCTGTATTTATTCCGTCCACCCAAAAATCGAACGATATGTTCCACGTACGCCCTGTACCTAAATCGAGCGTAAAACATTCATTCTTGTACATCTTGGTCGGACCAAACTCACCGAACTTCAGGCAAGGTCCGCAGTCGTCTGTCATTCCCAGAGAAAGTCCGTTCCAAGCCGGTAAAAGCATACGTGTGGCTGGTACATCGGATTCCGGCTGTCCACCTCTTCCGGTTTCATCTGCCAACGGATAAACTTCTCCGGCATATTCTATCCGGATATCGTTTTCAAGAATATTTCCGGCAACACCGGCATCCAGCAGGTTCGTCCCTTCCTGACTGGTAACATGCAGCACAATATCGGAAACGTTAAAGTCCCATTCGTAGTCAGCCGAAGGTTTTTCGGAATCATTGCAGGAAGTCAGACAGCCCAGACTCAATGCCAGAAGCGAAACGATAAAGAAGAGCTTTTTCATATTCTCATTGTATTTAAGATTACGGATGCAATTTTAAAAAAAAAACGATAAAATAATTGTCTTAAGATAAAAAACATCAGACAAACAGCCCTCTAAAAAGGGAATTATACAAAAGCAAAAAAAAAATCTCCTGCTGTCAGCCACCTCATCAGAATAAGTCAGGACTAAAGCAGGAGATTTTTTATTATTTTTCAGCCGGAGCAGCAGCTTCTTTTGCCTGCTGCAACTTCTGTTCGATAGGATCCTTATACTGAGTCTGGAGTTTCACCAGTTCAGCTTTCAGGTCTTCTGTAATCTTTTCATAACCCGGCTGACCGTAGAGATTGTGCATTTCGGTCGGGTCTTCCTTCAAATCGTACAATTCCCATTCATCAATGTCGTTGTAGAAATGAATGAGTTTGTAGCGGTCGGTACGCACACCGTAGTGACGTTTTACCATGTGTTCTGCCGGGAACTCATAGAAGTGGTAGTACAGTGACTTACGCCAGTCGGCAGGCTTCTCACCCTTCAACAACGGAACCAGCGATACACCCTGAATATCTTCGGGAATAGGTGCTCCGGCAAGTTCGAGGAAGGTAGGAGCATAGTCGATGTTCTGTACCATCTGAGTTATTTCTCCCTTCGCCTTGAAGTCTTTCGGCAAGTGCATGATAAGTGGTGTATGCATGGATTCTTCGTACATGAAACGTTTGTCGAACCAGCCATGTTCACCCATGTAGAATCCCTGGTCGGAGGTATAGACCACGAGTGTATTGTCGAGCATGCCTTTTTCTTTCAGATAGTCGAGCACACGTCCTACATTTTCGTCGAGTGATTTCACCACCTTGGCATAGTCGCGCATGTAGCGCTGGTACTTCCATTCGGCAAGTTCCTTACCCTGAGGATTCTTCTTATAGAAATCATCAATAATCGGCTGATAGAAATCATCGTAAATCTTACGGTCTTCCGGATTCAGACGACCTACATAACTTTCGTATCTTTCCTTCAACGGAGAAGTCTTGTCGGCACGGTTCATCTTGTTGTCATAAATCAAGTCCATGTCTTTAAAGATACTCATCTGCTGGGCGGCAGCAGCCGGACGGCCTTCGTAATCATCGTAGAAGTTATCAGGCAACGGGAATGTCTTGTCTTCGTACAGCGGCAAGTCCTTCAGATCAGGCAGCCAGTTGCGGTGAATAGCTTTATGATGGATAAACAAACAGAAAGGTTTCTCTTTATCACGCTGGTTTTCCATCCAGTCGATACTCATGTCGGTAATCAGATTGGTGAGATATCCTTCCTTGCGGATGGTGTCATTATCCATCGTGATGAAATCCGGATTGTAATAATCTCCCTGTTCGGGCACAATTTCCCAATGGTCGAATCCGGTAGGCAGACTTATAAGATGCCACTTTCCGATAATGGCAGTCTGATAACCTGCCTTTTGCAACAGCTTCGGCATGGTCTGCTGAGAACCGTCGAACACACAGGTTGTATTGTCGGTAAAGCCGTTGGCGTGACTATGCTTACCAGTGAGCATGCAGGCACGGCTAGGTCCACTTAAAGAATTGGCAACGAAGCTGTTTGTAAAGATCACACCATCGTTGGCAATACGGTCCAGATTCGGAGTTTCTACAAATCGGCTACCATAGCAGCTCATCATCTGTGCCGTATGGTCGTCGGTCATGATGTACACAATATTATACTGCTTGGGTGCTTCTTTTTCACTGCCACATGAAGCCAAGGAAGCCAAAGCTGCCATCCCCGTCAACGGGTAAATAAATGAGGAAGTTTTCATAAAATGAAGTAAGTGAAAATTTATACTGCTTATTACAAATATACCAGCTTCGAGTCTGTAAGAAAATACCCCAAAGCCATCAAGCAAAAAAGTCCGAGGAATATGGAAATGTTTTTTCCTCGGACTTTACCTTTTATACAAATTCTAATTCAAGAGCAGGTATTATTCCCTGCTTGATTTCAGATAATTTCTGCCGGTATTATTTTTCCTTTTCCGAGAAGTATGATCGGAATCGGGAAATTACCAGCCGGGATTTTGTTCCCACAAGCCACCAGTCAGACCACCTACCATTTCCTGACGGATAGGCAACAGATAATCGCGGTCTACATCAAACTGCCAGCCGTTCGGATAGTTGGTATTGTTGAATGATACGATATAACCATCCTTCAACCAGATATTTGAGCCTACGGTCATAATACCTTCGAAATGTTCGCCCAGTGTACTGCCTGTATACAAAGCACCGGTAGGAGTCTTTCCAACGATCAGTTCATCGGCAGCAGCCCAGCGCAAGATATCTGTCAGACGACAGTTTTCGAGTGCTTTCTCCACACGACGTTCACGACGCACAGCCTGAATGTACTTGTCGAGGTTATGGAACGGATAATCAGCGTCAGTATTATATTCGCGGTCGAAATCTACATCCGGCATGTTCACACGAACGCGCAACGGATGCAAAGCTTTCTGAATTTCGCTGGCATTGTTTGCACCGTCCAGTTCAGCCAATGCCTCTGCATAGTTCAGCAGGATATCAGCATAACGTACCTGAATAGCCGGAGCCTGACTACGGTTTGCAGTAGTGTAGGCAGCAGAATTCGAAGTATTGAACTCTTCGTATTTCAATATAGAATAACCGGTAGTATTCTGATGATAGTTAGTTGCATCCAGCGGCGGCCATGCATACAGCGTACCGTCGTTACGGATCTGCTGTCCAGGCATGAAGACAGTCTGTGACAGACGCGGGTCACGCAGTTCGGGGCTCAGCTCGGCTCCGTACGTACGTTTAGCTTCCAGCTTGGCATTGCCGGTAAATGGCTTGCCGTCAATCGTCAGATAATCGTCAACCAGTGAAGCTGAAACACCAATCTGTCCACCACCCTGACAAGCATAATATGTTACATTGTGACCGATTCCGGCAGAAGCATTATATTCTTTCCACCACAGAACTTCCTGATTGTCGCTCAGATCGGTATCGATAAACATGTCACGATAGTCGGTCAGCGGTTTGCCAGTACTATGGATACTCCATACATTACGGTCAATCACCTCTTTAGCAGCTGTTGCAGCCAGTTCCAGCCATTCCTTGATTTTTGCATCAGGATTAGTCAACGTCTTATCGTAGAACGGGTCGTTTTCTGCACGGTGATATTTTTCCCATGTAGCAGCAAACAGAGCCACTTCACTCTTCAAGGCACGGGCTACATCGCGGTGAACACGACGGGTAGCATTATTGTCTTGCTCTTTCAAGTATGTAATGGCATCCTTCAAATCATTCAGGATGTAATCTACAATTTCCGTACGGGTATTACGCGGACGCTTCATCAGCTCTGAATCCGGATCCAACTGATCTTCTACCCATGTCACGCCACCGTAATTTACCAGCAGGTGGTAATAATAAGCAGCACGGAAATAATAAGCTTCTCCCAGACACTGTTCATAGTCAGTTCCCTTATCTTCGCAGTTTGTAATATTCTGAAGCAGGAAGTTTACGTTTCGTATAGCCTTGTAATCATCCAGTTCAGCAGCATTACTAAGTGAAGTTTCACCAGCCAGACGTGTATCAATCGCATTCGGATACAAGTTATCACTGTTGGCATCGCCGAAAGCGATACCGTTTGTACTACTGATAGACTGAGTCTTGATAGCAGTATTGTTGACAGTACCTCCACCCATCACCGGCACACTTCCCTGATAGAACATATTCAGGTACATGTTGATTTCACTGACTGTAGTGAAAGCACCTACCGTAGACATCTCCCCTTGAGGTTCCTGATTCATATCGAAGCAAGAAGTCGTCCCCAAGCATAAAACTGAAGCAATCAGTAAATGTATATTTTTCATAATTGTTTTCCCGTTTTTACATATTTAAAATAACACCGACAGAGAATACTCTGGTCATCGGATAGTTCTTACCAGCCTGCTCAAGCGCATTGCCATAACTGTTCTGAGTAAACAGACCTTCCGGATCGAAAATGCTGCTCAACTTAGTAAAGGTCAGCAAGTTTTCACCAGAGAAGAATACCTGTGCCTTAGTAAGGTGAATCTTTTCGATCCATGCTTTCGGCAGGTCATAGCTGATAGTCATGTTCTTCAGACGACAGTAAGCGGCACTCTGCATATAACGGTCGGATTTCTGAGAAGTCTTAGCACGGAATTTACCTACAGCCTGGTTACCTGCTGTGTATGGGTTTGGATAATAAGCATCCGGATTTTCCGGTGTCCAATAATCAAGGTGTTCCTTGAATACGGTAACCTGTGCGTATGCACCCGATCCCCAGAAATAAGATGTATTCATAGCAGGACACCAGTCACGCTTACCTACTCCCTGGAACATCAAGCTCAATGAAAGACCTTTCCATGAAATAGATCCGTTGACGGTATACTGATAACGCGGAGTTGTGTTACCGATGACAGTCATATCACCCATATCACCAACAGTATTGGTTCCATTATCAATCTTATTGTTTCCATCCAGATCGACATACTTCACATCACCCGGCATCCATTTCTGGCCGCTCAGGTAAGACAAATCGTATGTAGAGTTGTATGCATCAGCTTCTTCCTGTGTCTGAATCAGACCAGAAGCACGGTATCCCCAGATTTCACCTACTTTCTTTCCTTTATACCAGTTGTTTGAAGGATCAGAACCATCGCCTTCATAAGCAGTAACTTCTGAAGTAGCATCAGAAAGAGAACCACCGATAGAGTAATCGATATCCTTACCGATCTTTCCTCTCCACTGCAAAGTAAGTTCCCAACCACGGTTACGCATCTCAGCATTGTTGGTTTCAGGAGCAACAGCACCGAAGAAATCGGCCAATGCTACCGAAGGACCTAACATATCTCGTGTATCACGCTGGAATACATCGAATGATCCGGTCAAGGCATTGCCGAAGAATCCGAAGTCGATACCGATATTCTTATGCTCTACCTTTTCCCATGTAGTATTAGAGTCGACTACTGAACCTGGTTTGAGATAACCTTCTCTTCCGTTCTGGAAATACCAATTACCCAATGACACAGGATCCATGGTAGAAGCGAATGTATAGTAAGCAGCTCCAGTCTGGTTACCAAGCAATCCCCAAGACACACGCAACTTCAGGTTAGACAGTACATCCTGTGTCTTTTCCATGAACGACTCACGCATAATGTTCCATCCTAAAGAAACAGACGGGAAGAATCCCCAGCGGTTACCCTTGGCAAAACGTGAAGAGCCGTCGTAACGTCCGTTTACTTCTACCAGGTAACGTCCCATGAAATCGTAATTGATACGGCCGAAGTATCCGCGTGTAGCCCATGCATAACGAGTATCTTTCACAGTACGGTCACCGCTTGCCATTTCAAGGCTCGGATTGCTGGTAGACAGGATATCTGTTACAGAATCGTACAAATATCTGTATTTGTAATATTCTTCCTGATAACCCAACATCGCTGTAAAGTTATGTTTGTCAGCAAGAGAGAATGAATAATTAGTATACAGGTTGACAGACTGATACTGGTTGTTCATGTCGTAACGGGTATACGAGTTGCTTGCTCCATCTGCAATTTCCGCACGTGTACCTATATCATATGAGTCACCGGAAGCATTCGGAATCTGCGGAAGTACCTTCAGTGCCCAATAATCGCGTGTATTATAACGATAAGTATAGTCGAAGAAGATATGCCAGTCTTTCAGAGGTTCCAGTTCCAGTCCGCCAGTCATGGTCAGGTTATTGTTTTCAGTATTGGTTTCCGTACCGCTCTGCAAGTATGGAATCATTGACAATTCTGTAAAGTTGCCATTCGGATCGACTACGCTTACTGTAGGACGGAAACGTGCCAGTGAGTGATAGAAACCTTCACTTAAAGCACCTGTACCAAACGGAGTTTCATTGTTTGAGTTCATGTACTTGGTATTCACCTTCAGTTTCAGCCAGTCGGTAACCTTTGAAGTAACGTTACTGCTGAAGTTGAAACGCTTATAACCAATATCGGCATAACGCAACAGACCGTCTTCCTTGTACATACCACCTGAGATGTAATACTGTGCCTTTTCGCCACCACCGCTTATACTTACATTGTGATTCTGCTTGAAAGCCACATCCTTGTAGTGAAGATCGAAATAATCTGTATTACCTAAACCTTTGGCACTGTTTTCGAACGCTGCCACCATTGACTGTCCAGGAGTCAGTTCTGCCCACGGATCAAGTCCGGTAGGATCATTGATATACTGCTGCAACTGAGCCAGTTTTTCATCGCTATACTGCTTAACCATACCGGCGTTTTCGCAAGCCTTATTGAAATAAGTAGCAAATTCGTATGCATTAGCCATTTCCGGCAACGACATTGGTGAGGTCCAACCCAATGTAGCCTGATAGCTTACACGTGCTTTACCTTCTTTACCTTTCTTGGTAGTAACCAAAATCACACCGTAAGCTGCACGCGCACCATAGATAGAAGAAGCTGCCGCATCCTTCAGTACAGAGATATTTTCGATATCATTCGGGTTAACATCTGCAAGATCCATTTCTACTCCATCGACCAATACATAAGGAGCAGCATTGCCCGACAAGTTACCCTGACCACGCAACTGCAAAGAAGAAGTTGCACCCGGACGACCGGCGTTGGCATTATCAATATATAATCCCGGAACCATACCCTGCAAACTCTGAGTAGCATTTGCCAGCGGACGCTGTTCCAAGATTTCACCTTCTACAGTAGCAACAGAACCAGTCAGATTAACTTTCTTCTGTACACCGTAACCAACTACTACTACTTCTTCCAGGACCTGATTGTCTTCTTTCAGCGTAATATTAAGGATTTTGCCCGGAGTAACCTGTACTTCCTGAGTCTGATAACCCATATATGAAATTACGATGACTGCATTTTTTGCAACGTTCAGCGTAAAATTACCGTCGAGGTCAGTAATGACACCGTTTGTCGAATTACCTTTCTCGACAACTGATGCACCGATAACCGGAAAACCAGTTGCATCATACACAACACCTTTTGCTTCCACGCTTTGCTGGAGAGCACTCATTGCACCACTCTCTACCACCATTCCTTCAGCATTCACCAAATGTGGACACCCTAGCCAGGCAGCAACACTTAAAAGCGAAACTTGCTTAATAAAGCTCCTACTAAAAAAGAATCGATTCATAAAAAAATTACAATTGTTAGCCTTAGATTTAAAATTTTCATACAAATATATACAATATTATTAAGAATATAAGAAAATTCATTATTTTTGTAAAATAAATCATTAAAAAAATAGTTTTACCATGAAGAAGAACCCAGTAAAAGTATGGGCAATTTGCCTGTTAGCTGCCGGAAGTCTGATAGCATGTGGACCGCAGGAAACCCAGACAGGAAGCCTGAACGTCATCCCATTGCCACAGGAAGTCACAGAGAATCCATCAGCAGCACCTTTTGTTATTAAACCTTCTACAACAATCTGTTATGAAGAAGGCAATGAAAAACTGGCAAGCACAGCCCGTCTGCTGGCTGATTATATCAAGGAAGTAACAGGTACCGAGGTTAAAACCGGAACCAAGGCTGAAAAAAACTGTATCATCTTAAAAGTTGATCCGTCTATCACACACAAAGAAGGATATGAACTGAATGTCACAGCTGATGCAGTTACCCTGACAGGTGCTACGGAAGCAGGTGTATTTTACGGTTGCCAGACCATACACAAAGCACTCCCCATCACCGAGGGTAAGGCACTTGCTTCACTGCCTGCCGGCGAAGTAAAAGACTTCCCGCAATACAGTTACCGTGGTTTCATGATAGACGTAGGCCGTCATTTTTTCCCGAAAGAATATCTGAAGGAACTGATTGACGTTATGGCACTACACAACATCAATTACTTCCACTGGCATCTGACAGAAGACCAGGGCTGGCGTATCGAAATCAAGAAATACCCCAAACTGACAGAAATCGGTTCACACCGCAAAGAAACAATTACCGCACCGGGATCGGGAAAATTCGACGGTACACCGGTAAGCGGCTACTATACACAAGAAGATGCTAAAGAAATCGTAGCATACGCAGCAGAACGTTTCATTACAGTTATCCCCGAAATTGATATGCCGGGACATATGCTGGCAGCCTTGGCTTCATATCCGGAACTGGGATGTACGGGTGGTCCGTATGAAACAGCAACCAAATTCGGTGTATTCAAAGAAGTGCTTTGCGGAGGAAATCCTCAGACACTGCAATTTGCCAAGGATGTAGTAAATGAACTGATGGATATATTCCCGGATGCTCCTTATATTCATATAGGAGGAGATGAATGTCCGAAAGCGGAATGGAAGAAATGTCCGAAATGTCAGGCTAAGATCAAGGAACTGGGGCTGCGCGATACAAAGGAGCACAGCAAGGAAAACCAGCTTCAGGTATATTTCATGAACGAAGTAGAAAAGGAAATAGCCAAACGAGGCAAGAAAATGCTGGCATGGGATGAAATACTGGAAGGTAACCCGAATCCGGAAACAACTACTGTTATGGCATGGACAGGTATAAAGGCGTCTATCAAGGCTGCACAGCTAGGACATCCTACCATTGTCTGCCCGATCAGCCATCTGTACTTCAGCAATCCGGGATACAACCGACTGAAAGGAGTAAGCAGTGTAGAACGTGTATACAGCTTCGAACCTCAGTCTGAAAAGCTGACTCCGGAAGAAAAGAAGAATATCATCGGAGTGCAGGGATGTATCTGGACAGAATGGACAAAAGACAGCGTGAAGATGGAATGGCAGATGATGCCACGTATCGCTGCGCTGAGTGAACTGCAATGGAGCAATCCGGCAAAGAAAGACCTGAACGGATTCTTGAAACGCCTCCGCCATCAGTTGGATCTGTATGAGTTGTATGGCTTCCACTACAAAATGGACATTGAAGACGTAACGATAGATGTAGAACCTAAAGGGGAAGGCGGAACTGCCGTAATCACACTGAACACGTTCGACAACGCACCGGTTTACTATACACTGGACGGCTCTGAGCCATCGGCAGCATCGCAGCAATATACTCAGCCGTTTACAGTGGATAAGACTACAACAATCAAGGCGAAAGCTATCCGCAACGGTCGTGAAAGTAACGTAACCGAAGAAACGCTAACTTATAATCTGGCTACCATGCATCCGATTACCCTGAAATGTGAACCCGATGAAAAATTCACTTACAAGGGAGCAAACCTGCTGGTAGACGGTATGACGGGAGATGACAACTACCGTTCAGGCCGTTATATCGGTATTTACGGTCAGGACTTCGATGCTACTATCGACTTGCAGGAACCGAAAGAAATATCTTCTGTATCACTGGGTACATATCTGGTTCCGGGTGACTATATCTTCGGTTTGACCGGACTGGAAGTATATGGTTCCGAAGACGGAAAGACATACAGCAAGATTGCTTCGAAAGCTATACCAACATTGGAAAAAGGTAGCAAGAACAATGTACTGAAACGTGATACGGTAAACTTCGACAAGACCAAGACACGCTACGTACAAATTATCGGAAAGAATACTCCGGTACTTCCGAAATGGCATCCGGGTGCAGGCAAGCAGACTTACCTGTTCCTTGATGAAATTGCCATCAACTAAGAATACTATAAACGGCTGCTGAGATAAGACGCCGCCAATATATAAAAAGAGTTCTGTCAATATTGACAGAACTCTTTTTATATTTACAAGCCTATACAACTATTTTCTACTACATAATCCTCATAAATTAGGATTGCCGGATAAAGAGAATTGACGTTACTTTGCAACCGAATTACAAAAAACCACTAGACAGATATGAAACGTACAATTCTCGCTTCGCTAGCAGCAGCCGTGACAACAACCGTTTTTGCTGCCCCGACTGATACAGACAATGCATTGGTCAAAGATACAACTAAAGTGATAGACATCGAGGAAGTAGTTGTCATTGCTACTCCGAAGGAAAACAACCGTCTGCGCCAGCAGGCCATTTCGTCAACATCGCTTTCGCAAAACGAAATGCGTAACAACTCGGTGACCTCGGTCAAAGCGTTGTCGGGACTTGTACCCAATCTGTTCATCCCTGATTACGGCTCGAAGTTGACAACTTCGGTATATGTACGCGGTATCGGTTCGCGCATCAATACCCCAGCCGTAGGTCTGTATGTAGACAATATCCCATTTATCGACAAATCAGCATTCGACTTCAACTACTCTGACATCGAACGAATAGACGTGATGCGTGGTCCGCAGGGAACACTGTACGGACGAAATACGATGGGTGGACTGATTCGTGTGTTCACCAAATCGCCTTTCACTTATCAGGGAACAGATATCCGTCTCAGCGCAGCTACATACAATGACTATAAGGCTTCTCTTACTCACTATCACCGCATTTCTTCACAGTTTGCGTTTTCTACGGGATTCTTCTACGAACATAAGGGAGGTTTCTTCAAGAACAACTTCAACAACAAGCGCATTGATACGGACGATGAGTTCGGAGGACGTTTCCGCGCCATTTATCTGCCTTCGGAAAATCTGAAGCTGGACTTCACGCTGAATTATGAATATACCAATCAGGGAGGATATCCATACGAATATACCGGACGTACCGATGACAAGACAGAAGACCGCGGTGAATATATCGGAAAAATATCTTACAACCGTGAATGTGGCTACAAGCGTAACCTGTTGAACGGTGGATTGAATCTGGAACATCAGGCAGACAACTTTATTCTGAGCAGTGTGACTGGTTTCCAGTATCTGTACGACCAGATGAATCTGGACCAGGATTTTACGGAAGCTGACATTTATACCATCATGCAGAAACAGAACTCCAAGACTATCAGTGAAGAACTGGTGCTGAAATCGAAACCGGGCAATCGCTGGCAGTGGACTACGGGAGTGAGCGGATTCTACCAGTGGCTGAAAACCGACGGACCGGTTACTTTCCAGGAAGCTGGTATACAGAGTCTGATTGAAGACAATATCAATGCAGGGTTTTCTCATCTTCCTGCCGGAGCACCTACACTGGCAGCAAAGATTACCACACGTCCCTTGCCTGTTTCGGGGGTATTCGATACACCGATATTAAACGGAGCTATCTATCATCAGTCTACTATCAATGATGTGCTGGTAGAGGGACTGTCTGTTACAGCAGGACTTCGCCTGGACTACGAAAAGCTGAAACTGGATTATAACTCAGTATGCGACATGAACTTCGATTTCAGTGTATCGGCTCCTTTCCTTCCAACGGCGATTGTCAGACAACTGAATGCCAAGACACAGTTCATCGGAAAAGAATCGACCGACTACCTGCAACTGCTCCCCAAATTCACTATACAGTATGCATGGAACAGTAAGAACAATGTATATGCTACTGTCAGCAAAGGATATCGTTCGGGAGGATACAACATCCAGATGTTTTCCGACCTGATACAAAACAACATGCGAAGCGACATGATGAACGCCATCAAGCAGGACGAAGTACTCGGAAAGTTCGCAGGTATGATGCCTGACGTACCAGCCTCTGATGTAAACGTATCGGATGCAACACTTTATAAACCTGAATATTCATGGAACTATGAAATTGGTTCACACACCACTTGGTTCGATGACAGACTGCAAGCCGACGTCGCTCTCTTCTACATGGATACTCACGACCAGCAAATCTCACGTTTTGCCGAAAGCGGACTGGGACGTATCACGGTCAATGCAGGAAAGAGCCGCAGTCTGGGAGCAGAAGCTTCCCTGCGTGCACAGGTGACTGATGCTTTCAGCTTGAACGGAAGCTACGGATATACATACGCTACCTTTACCGATTACGTAGTGAGCGATGAAGAAAACTATAATGGCAACTATGTGCCTTTCGTTCCCAAACATACATTTAATGCAGGAGCACAGTATGTGTTCGGTCTGCGTAACGGAGCTATATTCGACAACATTACTGTAAATGCCAACTACAAGGCTGCCGGACGTATCTACTGGACAGAACAGAACAATGCCAGTCAAGCACTGTACGGCACACTCAACGGACGTGTAAGCTTCAACAAAGGCAACGGACAGCTGGCTTTCTGGATAAACAACGCACTCAACACCGACTATCAGGCGTTCTACTTCGAAACCATGAACAGAGGCTTTGCACAGAAAGGTCGTCCGCTTCAGGTAGGTGTGGATATCCGCTGCCGCTTCTGATGCCAACCTCAAACTCCATAAACCAAACGGACAACAAGAGGTGTCGAACGAAGTTTTATACAGGATATTATAAGTAGACTTATGCTTTATATAGGAAATTAAGCATTAAAGAAAACATTTCAAAAAATAGAAACTTAAAAGTAAAGTGTCCTCCTGTCTTTGGTTCCTTCACAACGAAGACTAAAGCAGGAGGATGCTTTTTATAGATTGCCCCTATTCGTGTTTCAGGCGTTTCTGCTCCGGTTCCTTTTAATCCGATTCTTTTTGAAAGGTGCAGGGTTTCTCCTCAGATTACGATTCTCGCTGTGTTTCTGATAGCTATATCTTTTATTTTGAGAATCACCTCAATTTCAGATTCAATTTAGGTCATAAACTTTTGTGACAGTTTTTTCCCAATAATTTATTTTTTTACCGATAATAGTATATACTCCAAAATGGATAAAAATTTCTACTGATTTGACATTTGGTATACGTGGTGTTAAGTTAAATGTGAACGACTTTTCCGTTTTTGGAAATAGGATGCTATCTATATATTTTTCATAAAACCAAGCCACATCTATACTATCCACAACTGTAGAATCTTTATCTTTCCACCAGACTTTGTACCAGCAATTATCTGTTGGGAAAGGGGCATACGAGATTCCTGACCTTATGGAGCTACGCGTATCATAATCATTTATTAACGTTATAGTTATCTTTTTGCTTTTTTTATCAAAGCTGATCCTTTCACTTACTTGTGCTGTCGCATTTGCACAAATGAAAATGAATGTTAGTAGTGCGTAAAATGTTCTCACAATCATCTGTTGTTTAAACCTTACCGTACACGGGTAGAAAGATGTAATTAGTTTCATAGGCTATTATTTTATCAGATTAAAGGCTTATTCTTCCGGACAACGTAAAATCAACATGTACAAATATAAGATATTTTTCAAAAAGCCAGCACATTAAGTATCATTTTTTCAGAAATAAACATAACCTTAAACGATGCGTACAAAATCATTATTTTTAGGTATTTCAAAACTCCTCCATACACCGTTACTTTGCAATGTCAAATCAACTAAAAGTATAAAGCAATGAAAAAAACTGGTGTATTTTACGGTTCTACAACAGGCACAACCGAGTCTGTTGCACGTACGATAGCAGAGAAGCTTGGCATTCCTTCAAGCGATATATACGATGTAAGCAAAATGACTGCCGATGTGGCAGGAAGTTATGAAGCACTGATTTTGGGAACTTCTACCTGGGGCGACGGTGAATTGCAGGACGACTGGTACGACGGCATCAAGGTTTTAAAAGGAATGGATCTCTCCGGCAAGACGGTTGCCCTGTTCGGATGCGGTGATTCTGAATCTTACTCCGATACGTTCTGCGACGGCATGGGTATCTTGTTCAACGACTTGAAAAACAGTGGCTGCCGCTTCATCGGTGCCGTTCCGGATGCAGACTACACATACAGCTCTTCCATTGCTGTAACTGATAGTAATTTCGTGGGACTCGCCATCGACGACATCAACGAAAGCGACAAAACCGACGAACGTGTAACGGACTGGACTGAAAAATTAAAGACTGAACTGGCCTGAAAGCCTTGAAAAACAAACGTCACTAAAACCTAATCTCCATGACAGCTCCTGATATAAATCCCGTAGAACTGAAAGTTTTTCTAAACCACATCTACGAATACAAGAAAGGTGTACGCCAGATGGTGCTCTACACCACCAACCGAAAATACGAAGCATTCGCCGTAAACCGACTGAAAAGCCAGCGCATTAAGTTTGTGATTCAACCGGTAGATGAGGAACGTATCAACCTGTTTTTTGGTAAGGCAGAATGTATCAATGCTATCCGGCTGATGGTAACCCGCCCTTTAAATCTGCTTACGCCCGAAGAAGACTTTATTCTGGGAGCTATGCTGGGATATGATATTTGTGCACAATGCAAGCGTTACTGTACCCGCAAGGCACGCAGAAGCGTATCAAACTAAAATCATTTTTCCTATTCATTCAGTGCACCACAATGCGGACAAATCCCTTTTGTCCGCATTTTTGCTCCACACGCACCACAGGCGTACGGATATTTGTCCGATTTCTTTAAACGCTCGATACACCACACCGCATATACTGCCAGACAGATGTATGCCGCATATACCCAGATGTAGGTAAAGAAGATATATAAGAAAATACAATACGAAGCCAGTCCCAGCAAATAGAAGAAAGCCGTTTCAAGCTTTACCTGATGGAAAAGGTCATCGAGCATAGCCACTCCGAAAAGCAAAATCATCCCTACACATACGATGAACAGTCCGAGAATAAAAGGTACTTCAAAAGGATTCAGTGTAGGATCATAATAATAATGCTCCCACGTTTCGGGAACGAAATGCTGAATACTGTTGTATACGGTAGCCGCCACGGCCAGTAGAAATGACAGGATAATAGGAAATACACTGTCGATATCATTCAGACCTATCAGCTTAATCTGCTTCCTCTGTACTGCCCGATAGACAAACCATAGAAAGAATACGGCCAGCACCAGAAAGAAAGGCAAGGTATGCGAACTGCTGAACAAATGAATAAACTGCGAAATAGGATCGATCGGTACGATATTCTCCAGCAGCTTATGTTCCTGAATCCAGCCGATAGTTTCCTGGTCACGCGCGACCTTTACCCATACCGAATCGACTGAATCCTGAGGATGTACATCAAACTCCGCCACCACAAGCTGATTCCCTTTCACAACGGGAATAGTATCCATAAACGGCAACTGATGAAGCCACAAAGTATCAGCCTCAACTTCAAAATTGCTGCTCAATGCATAGGCACGCTTGTGTAAGGCCTCCGGAACTGAATCTGTCTTATTCTCCGAAGTCCCGTCTGCCGGCAGATCCGGATGATAATAACAAGCCACAAGCCCTACCAGCAGCAGGAGAATCAATATGTACTTACTCTTCTGCATATACTTTCATCTGACACAGCTTACAGTCGAACTGTAAACGGAAACGTTTGCCATCGCTGCTCACCAAGAAATACGGTTCACGATAAGGAGAACGCACCTTATGATGTACCGGACACCAGCCCATGCTATAACGCAGACAATGCTTGCAGAACATCAGCACAGCCTTTTCAGGTGCTTCTTTCTCGAATGCCGGTGCAATACGACGTACCCCATGGTCATGATAGAAAGCAGCAGCAGCCCCATTCATGACATTTCCCAGATACGTCAGTTCCTGAGCCGGAAAAGCATGATGAGTTTCAGGCACACGCCATACTTCCCGCGGATAATTGATACGGCGGGCTTCCAGCAGTTTTTCTACTGCGCGTCGGCGTAAGTCTGACAGTTCGGATGAAGGAATAAACCAGTTGTCCGATAAAACGATTTCCACACTTTCCGCCTCGAACGGTGTATTTCCCAGCTTACTCAACTGATTCTTCAGGTTCTCCTGCTGAGGAGTACGAGCCAGTTCTTTCTCTCTAGGCATAGCCAGACTGATACGGTTATCATCCTCATCAGTAACCGACAGGGTAAATCCGAAATTATTTTCTTCAAGTCTCAGCGTAACGGCAATTTTCCGTTCGGCCGACTTTTTCTGCATCACCCGCTCAAACTCCTGATCGAAGTTACGGTAAAGTCTGGTTTTAGGTTTCACACGAGGCATTTCCTGCGGATAGAGCTTGTTGCCGTCTACCCGGTTCACACGGAAGCCGCACAACTTACCCCGCTCGTCAAGATAGCATAATCCATCGCCATTGCTGAACGACTTCACTCCCGCTACCGTCAGGTAATTGCCACGAATCTCTTTCACTGTTCCTACCTCTTCTCCCAGTGACTTCGGTGTATCGAACGAGAAAATTCCCGGATTACGCCCGTGAACAAAATAGTCGGTAAAGCCACGGCTGAAGCTTTTGTCCAGCTGTGGACGGAAAGCAAGCTTCACTGTACCCGAGGAGGCACGTATGTACTCCTTACGACGTTTCAGAATGGCATCCAGTTTCTGACGATAATAAGCCGTCACATTCTTTACATACGAAACATCCTTCAGACGTCCTTCTATCTTGAGCGAAGAAGCACCAGCATCAAGCAAAGCCTCCAGATTCTCACTCTGGTTCATATCCTTAAGCGACAGCAAGTGTTTGTTTCGAGCAATGACTTTTCCGTCGGCATCTACCATATCGAAACCTAAGCGGCAGAACTGCGCACACTCTCCACGGTTGGCACTGCGGCCGAAGCATGCCTGACTGACGTAGCACTGTCCGCTGTAACTCACACACAATGCACCATGCACGAAAACCTCGAGCAACGTATCGGGACAGGCAGCATGAATTTTGGCAATCTCATCGAGCGTCAGTTCCCGAGCTAGCACCACCTGACGGAAACCGGCATCAGCCAGAAACTTCACCTTCTGTACCGTACGGTTGTCCATCTGCGTACTGGCATGCAGCGGAATAGGTGGCAGATTGAGCCGTGTTATTCCCATATCCTGAATAATCAGTGCATCCACACCGGCACGATATAAATCCCAGATCATCGCCTCGGTATCTTTCAGTTCCTCATCACGCAGGATCGTATTTACTGTAACGTAGATGCGTGCATTGTACACATGCGCATGCTGCACCAATGTAGCAATGTCTTCCAGCGAATTGCCAGCTGCCGCACGCGCCCCGAAACGGGGAGCACCGATATATACCGCATCAGCACCGTGATTAATAGCCTCGATGCCGCACTCCAGATTCTTTGCCGGAGCCAAAAGTTCTATAGGACGTTGTCTGATCATTATTTAATCTGATTAATATCGTATGGAGTTTCCTGATATACATAATAGTTCAGCCAGTTGGAGAACAGCAGGTTTGCCGTACTCCGCCAGCGAACCAGCGGACCCTTTTCAAGATCATTATCGCGATAATAATTCTTCGGCATGTCGATAGGCAGACCTTTTCCCAAATCACGGCGATATTCTGTATCGAGGGTATAAGGAGAATATTCCGAATGTCCGGTCACGTAAAACTCACGTCCGCCACGAGCCATGACGATATGTACACCCGAATCGTCCGACTCGGAAATAATAGTCAGCTCAGGATGTTTCTCGATATCCGCACGACGTACCTCCGTATGGCGGCTGTGAGGCACGAAGAACACATCATCGAAACCACGGAAGATAGGCAGCTTACTCATACCCTCGCAGATATGATGCTCGAAGATACCGAACATCTTCTTGTCGAGCGGATACTTGGGGATACCATAGTGATGATACAGTCCTGCCTGTGCTGCCCAGCAGATATAAAGTGTAGAAGTGACATGCGTACGTGTCCAGTTGAAGATATCCTGAATCTCGTCCCAATAGTTCACATCCTCAAATTCGAGATGCTCCACCGGTGCACCCGTAATAATCATTCCGTCGAACTTTTCATTCCGCATACATTCGAAATCGCGATAAAACGCCTTCATATGTTCGATAGGCGTATTCTTCGAAGTATGACTTTTCAGTTTCATGAAGCTGACCTCAATCTGTAGCGGTGAGTTAGATAACAGACGAATCAAGTCAGTTTCAGTAGTTATTTTTATCGGCATCAAGTTGAGGATAACAATTTTCAGCGGACGGATATCCTGCGTACTGGCGCGTGAATTGTCGATGACGAAAATATTTTCCTCCTTCAGTAGATCAATAGCCGGAAGTTTGTCTGGTAAATTAAGTGGCATTTTATTTCTTGTTTTAATTTATGACTCACAAAAATACAAAAAAACTCGTTCTCGTTTCAACTTTCAATCCGAGTTATTTCAAACTCCTCGTCATCAGAGCGGTTTCCGGAACACCGATAAAGAGTCCACACACCCACAAGCAACTTATCAAAATCATTACTATAAGCCGTTTGAAATGTTAAAAAATCAGATTAAAAAAACATCAGGACAAATAAGCCAAAACATGCTCATGTTTTCATCCATTTATGCCCATGTTTTCATTTATTCGTACCGATGTTTTTGGAATTTAACAATTCAAGTTTTCCGTTACTCCTCCGGTTCCGTTTCTCCCTTTGGAGGAAGCGTAGACGCATTGCCGTCGCGCACAGCCATATAGTGTGGCGACATGATTTCGATGCCTTCTTCATTGAAACGGTCCTGAATGCTCTGATGCAGGTCTGAATAAATCTGCGCCAGCTTGTCGGCATCCTTGATATACGCGTTTACCTGATACACCGGATACCAGTCGTTAAGCGAAGTGGAAAGGATGAAAGGACGCGGATCGTCCACAACTCCGGGTGTATTGAGCGCTGCCTCTATCAACAGTTTATTTACTTTCCTCCAAGGAACATCATAACCAATACTGACCTCCGAGTGGATAATCAACCCATATTCACGGGCCGACTGACTGAAGTTCACTGTATGCGAAGACATGACAAATGAATTAGGAATCGTCACAACCTCATTTTTCGGAGTACGAATACGAGTTACTAACGGAGTTTTCTCTATCACATTACCAGTCGTATCATTCAATTTAATACGGTCGCCTATCTTGAAAGGACGCATATAGGTAATGACCAGTCCGGCAATGATATTTCCAATAACCGTACTTGAGCCGAGCGATACAATCAGACCCACAAATACAGATATACCTTGGAAAACGCCTGAATTGGAACCCGGCAGATATGGATAAATCATTGCTATCATGAAAGCATAGAGCAAGAAACGGATAATATGATAGGTAGGAATAGCCCAATCTGGATAAAAGCCCCGCAACTTCAATCGCTCAGACTGTACTTCTCCTGCTAAGTAACGGAACAAGCGTACCAAATACCGAATAGCCAGACAAATGACAAAAATGGTAAACAAATTGGGAATATAAGAAACTATTCCGACCAAAATGCTTTTTACCGGATTCCAAATATAGGAAAATAACTGAAAAGCAAGATTTTTTGTCTGCGGAAAAATGGAAAATAATAATGGAACCGACAGCAATAATTGCAGGAGCATGAAGGCATAACGTACCAGACTAGCCAGAAATATCAAAAGTTTTACCTGCTTATGTGTATCCAATAACTCATAATCCTGAATAGAAAAAGGTTTCAACCGTGTATTCCTTAATTTTACAATACGAACTTTCACTCTACGGAACAACCAGTTAGTCCCCCAAAACAACAAGAACTGCCCTACTAGTACCAAAACAAAATAAGCTACCCGCTTGCACAATTGCAGGAAACCATGTTCTTCCTTCATCACCTTGAGCTTCTCCAGAATGACAAGACGTTTTTCGGCCGCCAACTGGTCACGTGTACAACCTTCCCACAATCCGTCTTGATCGGTAAAGGAAACGATAACCTTATTGTCGTACATCACATCCGTCACGATATCACTGCTCTCAATATAGAGAGAATCGGGCTTCAGGTTAAAGCGCTTGCCCAACGCCGTAATGTCATTCGCTACATTTTCAGCACGCTGCTGAGGTGTATGCCCTCCTCGTTTGGCATAAAAATAAAATAACGTATCATCATCCACTATTACAGGAACACCTTGAGTTACCTGTCGTAAAGAATCAATACGCTGTTTCTGTCTGGTCCGTTTCACCGAGTCGGCAGCGTATGCGGTCAGCTTCATCTGCTCAATCTCCATACGGAGGTTGGCTTCATTCAACCTTACCGCCGCCAGCTCCTCCTGAACTTTAGTCAGACGGACAGAATCAGAATCTACAGCCGAAACCGCCACCGGCGCAGACAGACTATCTCCCGCGAAAATATCAAGGACCTTTTCTACAACCTGAGCCGAAACACCGGACCCAGACAGAAAAAGCAGACAAAAAAAGTAAAAACGGAATGTTTTCATGTGCCTATATATTCATTATTTTTCAAGCGGCAAACATACAAAATGTTTCTGATATTTCCATGACGTTTCCCTGTCGTCTATATTTCTACCAAATTTTACGGTTCTTTCTGCAAGATAAGCCGTGAGTTTGCGATGAGCGTTGAACAGCCCTTTGGATATCAGGTAAGGGATATGTACAGAAATTTGATTTACAATATCGATGTGTCACACTTCGTTTTTATAGAAAGTGTTCAGGTCAGAAAGGAGATAATTTAAACACTATTAAATCTGAAGACATTGCTTTTGTATTTACTTTTGCGTATTTTTGTATAAGATGCCTATCAAGATTGATATTCAGTTTATTGCCTTGTAAGAATAACCTTTCAAAACAACATACTATGGGAGCAAAGAAAAGATATCCGTCACGATTACAAGCCCGACTTTTATGGCTGCTTGTTACCTTATTTGCGACAACCTTTGTGCATGCTCAAAATTCAAACGATTCCATTGTAGTAGATACATTGGCTTCGGGTGAACATGTTTACGATTGGAGGAAAGTGGACCAAAAACCAGAGTTTCCTGGAGGAGAAGAAGCTTTATTAACGGATTATCTATGTGCATATTACTATGACCCTCGAGTCTATATTTGTGAACAAGGTCTGAAAAGAAATCGTGTAATCATCAGTTTGGTAATTGACAAAGAAGGGAATGTAAAGAAACCAAAGATAATCCGCGATCTTGATCCTTGGTTTGATTTGACCGCTCTCAGTTTGGTCAACTTTCTACCTCGTTGGAAACCGGGTTTGCTAAACGGTAAAGCAGTAGTGACAAAATATGTTGTACTTGTAAGATTTAGAGAAATTTACCCCAAGGCCAATGACATTGCTTCTGTAATGGAGTCTATGCTCGATTTGTGCAATACGTCATCGTGGGACAATGTATGGATAGAAATCGAAGGCAAAAAGTCAGATTCTCACTTTTTAAAGACTATCGACCCCAATAACCTAGAATATCTTCTTGTTTTGAAAAATACTGCTTCTGTTACTCATTTTACTTCGGACCCAAAGTATAAGGCAGTCTTATTAATAACTCTGAAGAAAAGCAAATAGCTTAATTTCCACATAACAATAAATACAACAACCAACAAAAACACCCCTTAAAAGTCTTCATCATCCGATTTTCAGGGGTGTTTTTGTGAAGTACTTATACGGACATCATTTTGCAGACGATTTTTGTAAATGCTTGCCATCAGCTTCTGGTACTGATTCTCCAGCTCCATGTAAGCCTGCAAGTTACGATATACGTTGTCGGCTTCCGTATAGTAATCGATGATGAAAAGCTGTCTCAACAATAACCACCGATTACAATCATGCCACAATTACACTCTCTCCGTAACACAAACGAACGCTCACAAGCTTGCATATATTGAAAAATTTTACGAATATTGCATATAAGTTTGCCGATAACCTAATCTATAAGTCTAAACTTTAAAAAATCCATTAACCTAAGTATCTATACAGCTACTTATACAATATTAAGATTCAATGAGAAACCTTCTGTTCATATCCTTAAGTTGCCTGACCTTCACAGCCTACGGTCAGACCAGAGAATTTGCCAACACCATCAAAGTAGAAGATTCCGATTCGAAGGAAGTTATCCTGGAAAAAGCAGCACATATCGTCCCAACAGCCAACCAGTTGCGTTCGCTGGAAAACGAATTTATTGCTTTTGTACATTTAGGTCCAAATACATTTACCCGTATGGAATGGGGAACCGGCAAGGAAGATCCCAAAATTTTTGACCTGAAACAACTGGACACTGACCAATGGTGTGAAGCCATGAAAGCAGCCGGAATGAAAATGGTGATACTGACAGTGAAGCATCACGATGGTTTTGTTCTGTGGCAGAGCCGCTATACCAAACACGGCATCATGTCTACCGACTTCCAGAACGGGAAAGGAGATATCCTGAAATCGCTGTCGGCTTCCTGTAAGAAATACGGACTCAAACTAGGCGTATATCTGTCACCGGCAGATTTGTACCAGATTGAAAGTCCAGATGGTTTGTACGGCAACTTAAGCAAATATACGATGCGTACTATTCCACGTCCTGTAAAGGGACGTCCCTTCAAGAACAAGACCAGTTTCCAGTTCATGCTGGACGATTACAATGAATATTTCATGAACCAGTTGTTCGAAATCCTTACGGAATACGGAGACATACACGAAGTATGGTTCGACGGAGCTCATCCCAAACGCAAAGGAGGACAGCGTTACAACTATACCGCCTGGAAACAGCTGATCAAAGCCGTAGCTCCCAATGCTTCCATATTCGGACGGGAAGATATCCGCTGGTGTGGCAATGAAGGTGGCAAAACCCGAGATACTGAATGGAATGTAATTACCTATTCGGAAAACCCTGATACGACTTCTTACTTCCCCGATCTGACCGATAAAGATTTGGGTAGCCGTGAAGTTTTATATAAAGGCGATTACCTGCATTATCAGCAGGCAGAAACCAATACCTCTATCCGCGAAGGATGGTTCTATCGTGATGATACCCAGCAGAAAGTAAGAAGTGCAGACGACGTGTTCGATATCTACGAACGTGCCGTAGGCGGTAACTCGACTTTCCTTCTGAATATACCTCCTAACCGGGACGGACGTTTCTCTGACAGGGACGTGGCAACGCTGAAGGAAGTGGGCCAGCGTATCCGTGAAACGTATGGTGCAGACTTATTGAAGGGCGCAAGTGGTCCAGCAGAGGTCCTGGATGAAGATAAAAATACCTTCACGACAGTTGCCTGCGGAGCGAAAATAACCCTTACGACTCCCTCTCCTGTTACATTCAATCGTCTTGTACTTCAGGAAGCCATTGCCCTCAGAGGAGAACGCGTAGAAGAACATATAGTGGAAGCATGGATAGACCGCAAATGGAAAGAGGTAGCACGTGGCACCAACATCGGTTATAAACGTATCCTCCGTTTCCCGGATATAACGACCAACAAGATTCGGGTTCGGTTTACGCAGACACGCATGGACGCAGCAATAAGCAAAATATCCGCACACTATTACCATTCACGTCCACCACAACTGTCAGCACATCGTGATGTAAACGGCATGGTCACCATTGAACCCCTGCGACAGGAATTCAACTGGAACCGCAACAGCGAGAACAGTGCAGATAATCTGAATGCAGGCTACACCATTTATTATACACTGGACGGCACAGAACCGACTACTTCATCGAAGGTTTATACAGGACCGTTCTTTGCAGACAACCAAGAGGTATCTGCCGTTTCTGTACTGAATAATCAGACGGGAGCCGTATGTAAGGAACAGTTCGGATATGTCAAGAAGAACTGGAAAATAATACATGCAGGCAGTGAGGACAGCAATCATCAGGCAGCACTTGCCATCGATGAAGATCCGGCTACTTACTGGCAGACAGCTCCGGCAGCAACCGATCAAAGTCTGACTATCGATATGGGCAGCGTGAAGTCCATCAAAGGATTTGCCTATACTCCTCAGAAAGCTAATCAGGAAGGTATGTTTGAGCGTGGTACGATATGGGTAAGTACGGACAACCAGAAATGGGAAAAAGCGGATGATTTCGTATTTGGCAACCTGATCAATGACCCTGTAAAACGTTACCATTACTTCAATTCGGAAGTGAAAGGCCGCTATGTAAAGATTGAAATGGTCGAATCTGCCAACCAGTCGAAGTATGCTTCGATTGCCGAACTCGATATTTTGTAAACTGAAAGTGATTGTAGCATAGAGGTAATTAATCTCCCCCAAAGAGCCCTGCCATTTCTTCCTATTTATGGGAAGGAATGGCAGGGTTTTACACTTTCTCCATCTGACGGATAAATTCCATTACTGATTATGATATTGACTGGAGGAAATTCGTCTATGGATATTAATCAGAATAAACTAATTATGTATCATTAATATTTAAACATAAAAGGGTATGAAAAAAATAAAATCATTCTATTATGAGATTGTAATTTCAAAGATTTATATGCTGGAAAAATACAAACGAGAATTTGATGAAGGAAACATATACAACGGAATTTGGGGAACTTTACAAACACTTTTCGTATTTACTGCTTGCATAATTCTTTTTATACTCGTACATATATGCGGAATTCCACAATACAAATTAAGTATAGCTTTAGGCACAGTTATCTTATGTCTAATAGTTGTCAACTCGATAATTAAAAAGCTAAAACAAGACAGATATGTTCAGATAGTCTATGAGGAATATTTAAAAATGACTGAAGAAGAAAGGAAAAAACATTATAAGCGTGGATTATGGAAAGTAATACCTATATTCTTTTATCCTATTATAATTATTGCGTTCTTAAAGCTGATAACTGTAATCTTTTAAGTTGACTCTTTCAGCTGTAACTGTTTATAAATAAGTACCTATGAAAGCAATACAAAACTGCTTACAGAAAATAGTTATCTATAAAATATATTCTTTAGAAAAGCAAAAAATGGAATATAATGACAATGAAGTATATAATCACATAGGAGCAGGTTTTTTTGATTGTATTCTCATATACAGTAATTATATTGCTTTTTTTATCCGTACGATTATTTAATGAATTGAGAAACAATTCCACACTTATTGTTTGCGTTACAATATTATGTTTTTCGGCTAAGTATTTTTTCGTAAAACACTTACAACAAAAAAATATGTTCAGGCAATTCACGAAGAATATTTACAAATGGATTTAAAGAAAAGAAAGGAAAACTATAAAATTGGATTATATTACGTTGTATTTGTTATTTTATTTCCTCTATTCAGCATACTGATCATGGAATTAATGACTATCATTATTTAAGAAGATCCTTTACTTTAACAGAATCAATACAACCATCCACAAAAAAAGAAAAGCCACTGGAAATATACGTCTCCAATAGCTTTTCTAACTTTATAAACTCAGGTAGTTCGAACCAATGTGTGTTACAAACTATCCTTTATTATTATTTTTCAATGCTTCTTTCTTGTCTTGATGATTAAAGTAAATCACACCGACAATAGCTATAACCGACACAAGTACTGACATGATAATTGCTCCCATATCATTCTCCTTCCTTTTTTTCTTCTCTTACAAGCCATAAGCCTGAAAGTAGTGTTAATACTATGGCAATAGACACAACAAAGTAAATTATCCAAGAGTCCTTTATGTCGTTGAAAACAGAGGACAACAAAACCGCTGTCGTCAAATACTTGGCTATATCCATCAGCCATTTACCTAATTCTTTCTTCATATTTGCAAAGATACAAAACAACTCTTAATCTGACAATATCTTCTGTTACCAATAGCAACTTTCAGAGAACAAATTATAGCCACTTTACAACCGATTTTTGTAAATGCTTGCCATCAGCTTCTGGTACTGATTCTCCAGCTCCATGTAAGCCTGCAAGTTACGGTATACGTTGTCGGCTTCCGTATAGTAATCGATGATAGAAAGTTGTCCTGCGGTAACGGCTTCTTTCAGCATGTCCAGCGTTTGATGCATCAGCTCCACGTCGTATGCCTGCATGGCGGTAGTCAACTGCTGCATTTCGTTGAACTGGCTCTGCACCTGAGCCTCTGCCTGCAAGCGGGCATTATCCAACTGATACTGGGCACTGATAGCTTGTGCACGGGCTATCTGGTGCTTCTTCCTATTCGAAAAGATCGGTAAACTTCCTCCGATAAGGAAACCGTTGCTCTTTTCATCGAGTGAAGTGTTGCGACGATAGCCTATTTCCAGTTTCGGCAACCAGTTCTGACGACTTACACTGATGTTCTTCTCGGCAGCACGCGCAGCGGCATCAGCAGCCAGCAGCGTAGCATCGGTAGCCATCACCTCATCGTACAAGGCGTTATAGTCTTTCAGCGCTTCCACCTGCGGATAATCGCGTGAGGTAAAGTCCATCGGAAGATTGCCGTTCATGGCAAGCAACTGCTGCAAGGCGGTACGATGAGCCGCATTGTTCTGCGAAACTTCTGTCTGCACACTCATCCGTTCCATCTTGATTTTATTAACTTCCAGTATGCCGGCATCCCCTTCTTCCAGCCGTTTTTCGAACAAGGCAAGCAGTTCGTCGGCATTCTTTTTCCGTTCTTCCAGCAGACCTTGCTGTTTATTCAGCATTACAAGATCCAAGCAGAGATTCTTTGCATTCAGCAGTATATCGCGACGGGTAGCTTCATACTGACGGTGAAGGGCTTCACGCTGCAACTTTCCCGAACGGCTGCGTGCCGCATACAAGGTAGGAAAATCGAATCCCTGTGTCACGACCAGTTCCGAACTCGACATACCGGTAATACCTTTGGTATAAAACGGACTATATTCTACCGAAGGATCTTCCAGGTTATTCTGCGTCTGGACTTCCAATTGTGCAGCTCGTGTAGCATGTTGCTGTGACTGCAATTCTTTATTATTCTGTTCTATCTGACGGAGCACCTCATCGATGCTCTGTGCCTGCATGCCTGTCGTAAAAAACAGACATGCAGCCAATGTAATATAGGTATGTTTCATAATTACTGTTTATTAGCATCTGACTTCTTGCGGTTCATCAGTTCGTACACAATAGGGATGACAAAAGCATTGAGGAAAGTTGAGGTAAGCAAACCTCCCAGGATAACCTTTGCCATTGGACTCTGGATTTCGTTGCCGGGCAGACCTCCACGCAAAGCAAGAGGTATCAATGCCAGAGCAGACGATAAGGCGGTCATCAGAATCGGATTCAGACGGTCGAGAGAACCTCGAAGAATACTTTCGCGCAATCCCATTCCTTGTTCATCACGCAACGTATTGTAATGGCTGATAAGCAGCATACCGTTACGGGTAGCAATACCGAATAATGATATAAATCCGATGATTGCCGGAATACTGACTTCACCTGTAGTGCACAGCAAGGCAAATACACCGCCTATCAGGGCAAGTGGCAGGTTCAGCAAAATCACGCCACTCTGTGAAGCATTGCGGAACTGCATGTACAGCAACAGGAAGATGACCACAATACTCATCAGGGAAGTAAGCAATAAGGTACGACTGGCAGCCTGCTCACTTTCAAACTGTCCGCCGTATTCGATGTGATAACCTTCGGGCAACTGTATCTTTTCATTCACCCGTGTCTGGATATCGTTTACTACACTGCGCAAATCGCGTCCGCTGGTATTTGCCGAAATGACAATCTTACGTTTTACGTTCTCACGGTTAATGGTATTCGGTCCCATAGACGATTCCACGCGCGCCACGTAGCTCAACGGTATCTTGCGTCCCTGAGCATCGTCTATCATCAGGTCTTTGATACGTTCCATCGAGCCACGATTGTCTTCTGCCGCACGTACCACGAGGTTGAACGATTTTCCATTCTCGTATACCTGAGAAACCACTTCACCCGCCATGTTTACCGTAACAAACTCATTGAACTGTGCCAGTGAAATGCCATACTTGGCCAGCATCTCGCGGCGAGGAACAATCTTCAGTTCCGGACGCTCAATCTGCTGTTCCACATTCAAGTCGGCAATACCTTCCACATCGCTTACAGCCTCTTTTATCTGATTACCCAAAGAGAACATCTTGTTCAGATCATCACCGAAAAGCTTGATAGCGATATTTGCCTGCGTACCACTCAACATGGCATCGATACGGTGACTGATAGGCTGACCGATTTCGATATTTGCCCCAGTCAGCACCGACAATTTATGACGAACCTCTTCGAGTACTTCCTGATGGGAACGACCGTCCAGTTCGAACGGGGCTTCTATTTCCGAAACGTTTACACCCAGTGCATGCTCGTCGAGTTCGGCACGTCCTGTCTTGCGTGCTACGGTCTTTATTTCGGGAATGGTAAGCAGCAGTTCCTCTGCCTGACGACCAATCTTATCAGACTCTTCCAGTGAGATACCGGGAAGAGAGCTTACATTGATGGTGAACGAACCTTCGTTGAATGGTGGCAAGAAACTGTGCCCCAACGTAAAGAACGCTCCCAGTGCCACGATAAACAAGGCTATGGTACCACCCAGCACTGTCCGCTTATGTTCCAGTGCCCAGAGCAGTCCACGTTCGTAATGCTTTTTCATCCATACGGCAACAAAAGCCTCTTTGGGCAGCCCGTTTTTCTTGAAATCTCCTCCCAGCAGATAGCTGCACAGGACGGGAGTAAGTGTCAGCGCTACGACTGTCGATGCGAATAATGATACGATGAACGCGATGCCCAGCGGAACCAGCATTCTGCCTTCCATACCACTCAAGAAGAACAGAGGTACAAAACTCACTACGATAATCAGGGTTGAGTTAAGGATGGGCATACGCACTTCACGCGAAGCATGGAATACGACATCCAATACGGGTTTACGTTCGCCGGCAGGAAGCATACGGTTTTCACGCAGGTGCTTCCATACGTTCTCCACATCGACTATGGCATCGTCTACTAGCGAACCGATGGCAATGGCCATACCTCCCAGACTCATGGTATTGATGCTGAGTCCCATATAGTGAAGTACCAGAATAGCTACCACCAGCGACAAGGGAAGTGTAACCAGCGAAATGATGGTAGTACGTGTGTTGGCAAGGAAAAGGAAAAGTACGATAACCACAAAGATAGCTCCTTCGTAAAGAGATTCCTGTACATTGCCAATAGAGCTTTCGATGAAACGTGACTGACGGAAGATATCGGTAGAAACCTTTACATCTGCCGGAAGATTCTTTTGTAAGTCTTTCAAAGCAGCTTCCAGCTTTTCCGTCAATTCGATAGTTCCTGTATTCGGCTGTTTGGTAACAGTTATCAGTACGGCAGGTTTACCTTTTTCCGAAGCAAGTCCCAGTTTAGGCTGCTGGGCTCCTACCTGTACGTCGGCAATATCTTCCAGTGTGACCGGAGCACCGTCGACTGTCTTTACAACCGAACGTGCCATCTGGCGTACATTATCCGTAGAAACGACTCCACGCACGATGTATTCGTTGCCATATTCATAAATTACTCCTCCGTTGGTATTCTGATTCATGCCACGAGTTACTGCCATGACTTCTCCCAATGTCACACCGTAGTGCCTCATACGCTCGGGATGCAACAGTATCTGGTATTCTTTAATGTCACCTCCCAACACGGCAACCTGAGCAACTCCTCCAGTAGACAGCAAGCGCGGACGGATAGTCCAGTCGGCAAGTGTACGCAAATCGAGCATAGAGGTGCTGTCGGCAGTCAGTCCCACAATCAGCAACTCACCTAAAATAGATGACTGTGGACCGAGTGTAGGATTACCCACATTATCCGGTAAACCCTCACCTACCGTTGCCAGTTTTTCAGATACAATCTGACGTGCCAGGTAAATGTCCGTATCCCAATCGAACTCTACCCATACTACAGAAAATCCCGTTGTCGACGATGAGCGTACACGACGTACTCCCGTAGCACCATTCACTGCCGTTTCGATAGGGAACGTAACCAACTGTTCCACTTCTTCGGCAGCCATGCCTCCCGCTTCCGTCATTACGACTACGGTAGGTGCATTCAGGTCGGGAAACACATCCACTTCGGTATGAAATGCCGTATAGGTTCCTCCTATCAGCAATAATATCGAAGCCACCAGAACCAGCAGGCGGTTCTGTAATGAAAAATGTATGATTTTATTCAGCATAATATTCTATAATGATATACGTGTCTGTAACAAAACACGTCCGACGATTAATGATTGTGTGTATGTCCCGGAATGGTATTGCCGGCAGCAGCCAGTTTCACATGCATGGCTCCTACAGTCACCACTTTTTCTCCGCCTTTCAGTCCTGAAAGAACTTCCACACGGCAGCCATCGTTCATGCCAAGCTTTACTTCCTGTTTCTTGTAACATTCCGCATCTACCTGCAAGTATACGAAATTCAGTCCCTGCTCTTCGGTTATTGCCGAAACAGGCAGGCTGATAACTCCCTGACGCTCTTCCGACAACAGATATACCTCGACGAAAGAACCAGGTATCACATCGCCACGGTTATCAAATTCAAAAGTTACCGGGATGTAATAGGATGCATCGCCCGATGATTTGCCATACGACAGCAGACGTCCTTTCAAATCATCCAGCCGATATACTTTGTCATCGTAAGTAGTTGTGAAATTGGCCGAAACAATCGATTTCAGTCCAGCATAATAACGTTCGGACACTTCAGCTCTCAACTGTAAACGGCGAGTCTGGGTAACGGTAAGCAAAGGCTGTCCCACGGTTACATAGTCGCCTTCCTTTACCAGACACGACTTGACATAGCCTCCTATCGGCGACTTGACAGCCACTCCTTTTCCGTCCTTGCTGGGAGAAAGTGCCTCGTAAGCTATGCGGGCATTTTCATAATTTTCTTTCAGCTGATTAAAATCTTTCTGCGAAACGATTTGCTTGTCCACCAGCTTGGCCGCACGTTCGTATTCACTCTTTGCCGTTTCGTAAGCAATACGGGCACGCTTTACCGGATCTCCTTCCTGAATATGCTGTGAAGAAACTGTAAGCAGTGCCATACCGGCAGATACTTGTGTACCTTCAATCAATGAACGGGTAAAGTTCACAACACCCGAAACAGCAGCAACGACAGTGGCTTCATCGCCTTGAGCAGCCAATACCTGTCCGCTGGTAGGAATCACACTACGAAAAGCAGCTGGTTGTACTTCCTCTACTTGTACACCGGCGGCCTGAGCTTTTTCAGGAGTTAAAACGATTTCGTCTGCGTGGGCAGCATGCGCCTCTTTTGCTTCCCCCTCAGCTTCGTGGTCATGTCCTTCATGACCTCCACAAGAGCCCAGCATACACGCAGCCAGAGCTCCCATAAAAATATAATGCTTCATAATGATGTAATTAATGTATTAAAGACAAAAACTTATTTCTCCGCACCGCGAAGGTACGGACATTGTCCTGCAACCGGATTGCAGTTTTTCATACAAGAATTACAGAAGCGGGAGGTGCACGTAACCCAGCTGTCTGAATAAACTGGTACGCATGCAGACTTTCTACAAAGAGCGCCCAGTCGGCATCAGCATCGTCAGTCGGTAAGGCCAGTACGCCCAATACGTTAACCAACGGATAAAGTATGGAATAAAAAGAATAATCGGGAGTTATGTCGGACAGATGCTGGTCGGGTGTACTGCATTGAAAATTGGTAACACACACACTGGTACACGAATGGCGGTCGGCATCGTCGCTATGATGCATATGTCTGCTGCATGTTGCAGTAGCCTCATGTGCCACCAGATCGGTCGACAAACAGAATATTTCCGAATGATGATGATGTGGGAAAACCTGAGCAACCAGCATCAGCATGCAGATTGCCAACAAAAAATATGATTTGAATTCCCTTTTCATCATCATTCTGTATCACTTAATAATATCAAGCTTCTTCATCACCGTTATCTTCGGCTATCGGTGTGGTGACGAGTACCTTATCGATACGCGCTCCGTCCATATCGACAACCTCGAAAGTAAATCCATTCCACTGGAGTGTTTCACCACTGGTAGGAATGTGCTGCAATTCCTTCAGCAGCAAGCCTCCCAACGTATGATACTCTGAAGCTTCGAATAAGTCACTGCGGTTAAAATAACACAAGAAGTCATATAATGAACACTGTCCGTCTACCAGCCAGCCTTCCTTATTTACTCGTTTGATGATATCCGGTTCTTCCTCCGGATCGTCTACATTACCCACTAATCCTTCCAGAATATCACGCAGCGTAATAATACCGGTACAGATACCAAATTCATCACAAACCAGTGCACGACTGATTTTCTGCATCTTCATCTGCTCAAGCACTTTATAAACGTTCATGCTCTCATGAAAATACGTAGCCTCATGAATCAAAGACGCCAGCTTAAAATCGGGATTAGACAGATGTACAACCAGATCTTTCAAGTTTACAATTCCTTTCACATGATCCAGGTCACCGTCGGCTATCGGATAAAACTCAAACAAGTTTTCATTTACTACCGCTCTGACTTCGTCGGCAGTCATATCCATGTCCAGCCAGACAATATCACTCTTGTGTGTCATGATCGAGCTGACTTTCAAATCTCCCAACAAGAATACACGCTGCATGATATCTTTCTCTACAGGCTGTACCTCTCCTTCTTCGGTTCCCTCCTCGATGATAGACTTGATTTCCTCTTCGGTCACCTTATTGTCGGTTTCCTTGATCCCCAGTAAATTGAAAATAATCTCAGTACTCTTGGAAAGCAGCCAAACGAAAGGAAGTGCGATAGAAGCAAGTACCCGCATGGGACGTGCAACCACTTTGGCAGCCTTTTCGGCAACACTCAGTCCGATACGCTTCGGTACGAGTTCTCCGAAAATAATCGTAAGGTAAGTTACAACGACTACAATGATACCCTGAGCCAATGCCGAAGCATAGGTAACAGATACTCCCCACGAAATCATGGTTTCGGTCAGGTCGGCAGCAATGCGGTTTCCCGAATAGATACCGGTTAAAATACCAATCAGGGTAATTCCAATTTGTACTGTTGAAAGGAAGCGGTCGGGGTCGTTAGCCAGCTTTAAAGCTACTTTAGCAGACTTGCTGCCTTTTTTTGCATCTGAAGAAAGCCGAGATTTACGGGCTGATATTAATGCCACCTCGGACATAGCGAAAATACCGTTAAGTACTATCAACCCGATAATTATGATTATCTCATCCATATAAAAAATAAGTGTGTTTGCCTCACAAATATAGCGCAATGTTCCATGACTATAAAAGATAGTTCCTACAATTAAACAGTTTTAACAAAAAAACTGAATCACTCACCCGAATGCATACATTTTGTACGCAAACGGAATTTATGATAGTAAATTCTGCCAGTATTTTTTGCCAATTCCCTAAAGTTTGATGTCTGTTTTTCTATTCATGCCTAATTTCCTAAACGTAAAAATGCCTATCTTTGGCAAAAAATAAGAAAACAGATGAATACAGAATATTTAAATAACTTTGAAGAGAAACTACAGCAAGAGTTACTGCACTTGTGTACCAATTACGGCATGCTCGACGGCACGCTACTTGCTGCCGATGACATAGACAACCGCTGGCACGACCTGGCTCCCGAATATGTAGCCGATGCGGTAGGACAAATTCGTGATTATCCTGTCGTATCAGTAGCTTGGGCTGCTTATCTTGGCCTGGGAGTCGCTTTTGGATGGGATGAAGACTGGGAATATTACGCACAGGCCAGCTATCAGTCGTATTACGGTGAGCAAGGTTTCGATGATATGGACGAACACATCGTACGCGATCTGCTGCAGCTGCCGCTCGACAGCAAAGAAGCGGGTCAGCTGGAAGACATTATCCGCCGCTGCGGACAAGCTACAGTAAGCATGATACGCCATGAACAGATAGAACCTCAGAGTCCGATGGCTTTTCATGTTTTCGCACGTGCCTGCCGCACTATGTTCCGTATCGGTGCAGCCATCGAACTGAAACGTCTGGGATACAAGTTTGAGAAAATAGAATTGGGACGGAATTTGAATGAGTTGCCCTCATAAATTCTTCGTTTTTTTCTATCTTTGCCACACAACAAATTTGCAAACAACAAGAAAAGATATAGCATGAAGCGGATAAAAGTCACTTTCCCCCACGGAATAAATACTTGCATACAGCTTCCTTCATCGAAAAGCATCTGCAACCGTGCACTGATAATCAATGCCCTTGCCAAAGGAAACTGTCACCCGGAAAACCTGTCCGACTGCGACGACACACGGGTGATGATACAAGCTTTGCAACACATGCCTTCTATCATCGACATTATGGCGGCCGGTACGGCCATGCGTTTCCTGACGGCTTTTCTTGCCGTAGGCGAAGGCACACACATCATAACCGGAACACAGCGTATGCAGCAGCGCCCTATCAGCATACTGGTCAATGCACTCCGTGCACTGGGAGCCGACGTAGAATATGCAGGCAATGAAGGTTTTCCACCCTTGCGCATCGTAGGACGCAAGCTGGTAAACAGTGAAGTGACTTTGCCAGGAAATGTAAGTTCACAATATATCTCTGCCTTGCTGATGATAGGTCCGGCACTGACTAACGGACTAAAGCTTACACTGACGGGAGAAATTGTATCTCGCCCATATATCGACCTTACGCTGAAACTGATGCGCGACTTTGGAGCCAGTGTAGCCTGGATCAGTGAGAATCAACTGGAAGTAAAGCCTCAACCTTATCAAGCTGTTCCCTATTATGTAGAGAGCGACTGGAGCGCGGCTTCGTACTGGTATGAAATCTGCGCATTATCGGAACAGGCAACAGTCTGTCTGCCGGGATTATTCCGCGAAAGCCCGCAAGGTGACTCGGAAGTAGCACGATTATTCGAACAACTGGGAGTAGAAACCGTTTATGGGGAACGTGAAGTGACTCTTCGAAAAACAGGAAAAATCACTGCACGCATGGAATACGATTTCGTTAATCAGCCTGACTTAGCCCAGACATTTGTAGTGACTTGTGCTGTAATGGGTATTCCTTTCCGTTTCTCCGGACTTCAGAGTCTGAAAATTAAAGAAACCGACCGCATAGCCGCTTTAATAGCCGAAATGAAAAAGCTGGGATACCTCATTACAGAAAGCGAAGGTTCCGTACTGTCGTGGAACGGTGAACGTTGCACTCCTGACGTCAGACCCTGCATAGACACTTACGAAGACCATCGTATGGCTATGGCTTTTGCTCCCGCCTGCATCCGATTGGGAGATATATACATCAATCATCCGCAAGTAGTTACCAAATCATATCCGCATTACTGGGAAAACCTGATACATGCGGGATTCAACATCACGGAGGAATAAATCATCATGTGGATACTTATTGTCATACTGATAGGAGTAGCATTATTCGGACTGGTAGCCGGATATTTCTATAACCGGAACATACAAAAGAAAATCGATCGTGGAGAGCTGGAAGAAGCTCCTCCTGTAGTAACCGTAGACAGTGAATGCTGCGGTCAGCATCAGATTTGTGAAAAAGAAAGTCTGCTGGCAGCTGTAAGCAAGCAAATAGAATATTACGACGACGAAGAACTGGACCGCTTCAAAGGACGTCCTTCTGACGGATATTCGGAAGAGGAAATCGAAGAGTTCCGCGACATTCTGTACTCCATGCAGGAAGTGGATGTGGCAGGATGGAGCCGAAGTCTGCAACTTCGTGGCATTGAATTGCCCGACGAACTGAAAGATGAACTTTTCCTTATCGTAGGAGAACGAAGATTTCATTAATCTTCCTGCCGGTCTGTCTCATTACCGAATACAACTATCATGGATATATTAGAACTGTTACAATATACTTTTTTCCAACATGCCTTGCTGGGTAGTCTGTTTGCCAGCATCGCCTGCGGAATTATCGGAACCTACATTGTCACCCGTCGGCTTGTTTTTATCAGCGGAGGAATCACACATGCTTCTTTCGGAGGTATCGGAATCGGACTCTATACAGGTATTTCTCCCCTGCTCACGGCAGCCATCTTTTCAGTGCTGTCAGCTTTCGGAGTAGAATGGCTCAGCAAGCGGAGTGATATGCGTGAAGATTCTGCCATTGCTGTATTCTGGACATTCGGAATGGCTATCGGAATCATTTTCAGTTTCCTTGCTCCGGGATTCACTCCCGACCTTTCTTCATTTCTTTTCGGAAATATACTTACCATCACACAAAGTGACATACTGCTGCTTGGTATACTGAGTATAGTGCTTATCATATTCTTTTCACTGTTTCTACGCCCAATCGTAGCTATCGCTTTCGACCGTGAGTTCGCGCGTTCACAACATCTTCCCGTAGCCACTTTCGAGTATCTGCTGATGATGTTTATCGCTCTGACTATCGTATCATGCCTGCGCATGGTAGGCATCGTGCTTGCCATCTCGCTACTCACTCTCCCACAGATGACGGCAAACTTGTTTACCAGCCGTTTCAAGAATATCATCTGGCTGTCTATCGGCATCGGCTATATCAGTTGTCTGGGCGGACTACTGTTCTCATACAAATATCAGATTCCTTCAGGAGCAGCCATCATCTTTATATCCATACTGATATATGTCGCAGCAAAAATCTGCCGGCAGTTCCGTAAACAGGAATAAATATTCGCGATTTTTACTTACTTTTGCAAGAACAATAAAAACAGATACTTATGGAAATAAAAATTACTTCACTCGATCATATCCACGAAGCTGCCAAAGAGTTTATTGCAGCCATGGGCGATAACACAGTATTTGCCTTCTACGGCAAAATGGGAGCAGGAAAGACTACTTTTACCAAAGCTGTATGCGAAGAACTGGGAGTAACAGATGTCATCAACTCACCTACATTCGCTATCGTAAATGAGTATCGTTCGGAAACTACTGGAGAACTGATTTATCATTTCGACTTCTACCGTATCAAAAAACTGGAAGAAGTATACGACATGGGGTATGAAGATTATTTTTACAGTGGAGCTCTGTGCTTTATCGAATGGCCTGAACTGATAGAAGACTTGCTTCCGGGCAATGCAGTAAAGGTATATATCGAAGAAAACGAAGACGGCACTCGTACCGTCCGCTTCGATGCCGAAGAATAATGCATTATGGTGACACACTATATCATACAGGGCATATTTGTCCTGGTGGGGCTGCTGGCGTTGCTGGCTGCCCTATTCAACTGGGACTGGTTTTTTACGGCCCATAACACACAATTCATCGTAGCCAATGCCGGCAGAAACCGTGCACGTCTGTTTTATGCCGCCATCGGTCTGCTGATGATAGCTACGGGAGTATTCTTCTTCCTTTCCATTCAGGGATGCATCTAAGCAACAACTAATCTATGAAAAACACCAACCTCAAAAAATGCTTCACAGTAAGCTTACTCGGAATCATTGCACTAGGAAGCTATGCACAAGTCAATTACGTAGAACCACCTATAATGGGATGGAGTTCATGGAACACTTACCGCGTCAATATCAACGAAGAGCTGATCAAGAAACAGGCAGATGCCATGATTTCACAGGGACTTGACAAGGTTGGCTATCATTTCATAAACATCGATGACGGATTCTTCGGATTCCGCGATGAGAAAGGTATCCTGCATACCCATCCACAACGTTTTCCAAACGGAATGAAAGGAATAGCCGACTATATCCATTCGCTGGGACTGAAAGCAGGTATTTATTCGGAAGCGGGAGCCAACACATGCGGTTCGCTTTGGGATGGAGATAAAAACGGAGTAGGCATTGGTCTTTATGGATTTGAACATCAGGATGCCAACCTTTTCTTCAACGAATGGGGATTCGATTTTATCAAGATTGACTACTGCGGAGCCGGACAGCAGCTCGACCTTGAAGAACAAGAAAGATATACGGAAATTGTCAATGCCATCCGTGAAGTTTGTCCACGAAATATTTCTCTGAATATCTGCCGATGGGCTTATCCGGGTACATGGGTAAGCAGTCTGGCACGTTCCTGGAGAATCAGTGGAGATATCAATCCGTCGTGGGAATCTGTCAAATATATAATCGACAAAAATCTGTATCTCTCAGCCTTTGCCGGTAACGGACATTACAATGATATGGACATGCTGGAAATAGGACGAGGATTGAAGCCGGAAGAGGAGGAAACTCACTTTGGCATGTGGTGCATAATGAGTTCACCACTGCTGATCGGCTGCGATCTGACTGCCATCCCGGCATCTTCACTGCAACTGCTGAAAAATAAGGAACTCATCGCACTGAACCAAGATCCGCTGGGACTTCAGGCGTATGTAGTGCAACACGAGCATGGAGGATATGTACTGGTAAAAGACATCGAAGAAAAAAGAGGAACAGTACGGGCAGTAGCTCTATATAACCCGACCGAAGAAATCTGTTCCTTCCGGGTTCCCTTATCAATACTCGAACTGGAGGGTACAACACGTATACGCGACCTTGTGAAACAAAAAGATGAACGTTCGGTAACAGACTTCATACAGTTTGACGTACTTCCCCACGGAACCAAAATTCTGAGAGTAGAAGGTGAAAGACGTATGGAACCTATCCGCTACGAGGCAGAACAGGCTTATCTGAATCAGTTTGACGACTTGGCAAAACGTAAACGGGGAATAGCCTTCATGCCTTTCGAAACAGCATCCGGAGGCATGACAATAACCAATCTTGGCGGACATAAAGATAACTACGCACAATGGAATGAAGTTTTCAGTGAACAAGGTGGTCCGTACCAGATGACAGTTCAATACATACCTGCCGAAAAGAAAGAACGTGAAATAAGTGACCGCCGCCTGGAAGTTACCGTTAACGGAAACATGACAGTGGCTGACAAATTGGAAACAGACCGTTCTAAAGGTGTCGCTCAAACGACATTCACCGTAAATTTACAAAAAGGATATAATGTGATAAGAATAGGAAGCCGATTCAGCTGGTCTCCCGATTTAGACTGTTTTACCCTCACTCCTGTAAAATAAGTTCGCAGTAGCTTACAGAATAAGCTTCAAAAATATTGGGTATAGCTAAGTTCAAAGCAAAATAAGTTGATATAATCTCAGCCTGAATATATCTCCGTTTGAACAGGCTATATAAAACAAGCCAACTGATTCACAACACTTCGATGATGAATCAGTTGACTTGTTTTATATTAGTTTCTAAATATCTCTATTTATTCTATACTAACTTTCTCAGAGTTTGTATCCACCTCTGTTTCCACTCCGTTTATATACAATTTGCCTCCATTTAAACTACCTTCTCTGACAATGCCTAACAGACCTTGATATCTTACAAGTCCACCATCTTCTGCTCCTCTGATAATTCTCTTGGAACCAGTAAGAGCATCCTTTTCGGCGCTAATTGAAACGGTATTTCCAGAGAAAAAGCATGTAGCCACATACAGACATGCCCCTCTACCTGAAGATAAATCAATTTCATAGCCCAAAACCTGTTTGGAGAAATTTTTTATCATCTCACGGTAAGCTTCATCATACTGCTGAATATCGATGTAACCTTTTAATATTTCTTCCAACAGAGCCTTATATAGCATATTTTCTTCCTCCTTTACCTCAACAGTAGAATTAAGAAACTTATTGCCAGAAATTGTAGCAGATGTCATACTGTTACCAATAAATCCAACAATACCACCACAATCACCTCCGTCCCATGTATGACTAATGACACTGGTATTTTCAACAATACAATCCTTAACTTCCATAATACCATCAGAAGCAAATCCAACGATTGTACCAACCTTATTAATACCATTTACTTCGGAATTAGTAACACGGCAGTTCTTTATTACAACATTTCCATGAGATTCACCTACTATTACACCTGAATAAGAATCTGATTTACTCTCATCTCTCACCACCCTGAAATTATCGATAGTCAGATCAGAAACAGTTCCACCAGCCATATTAGGTATAAGTCCACAAGCAATATCATTACTCATGAGAGTAAGATTCTTAATAGTATGGCCGTTGCCTTGTATTGAAAGACTGATCCTTGAAGTAGAATTCTTAATTTCAGCACCGGCAAAATCGATGTTGCAATTCATGTTTATAACTTTATTGTTAAACTGACTCAAGTTATTCAGTACATATGCCATATTTGCTGCTGAATTTACATTGACATTATTACCATTCATATCAGGTTCAACCAGAGAAGAACCGTCGTAAATATCAAAAGGTATGTCAGGTTCACCAAATCCCGGTTTCACAACAATATCCAGCTCACCCGAATTTGTCAGCAAGTTACCTGTAACATGAGTCCCGTAATTACGCTGCAAAGGAACACTTGAAAATTTATAAGGTGCAAAGGCAGTGCTCGATTCATTAGAGAAACTCATTGTAAAATCAGGAAGAGTCTGTTTGTCTGCAGAAGCAAAAAGATAATCGTAAGACAGCTGCCCGTTTTTGCCGATAATGGCCACAGGAGCTGTATATTGCAACTTAGCCTCTCCTGAAGCAACACCCGTAAGAGCATTAAAAGATGTATATACAGAACTGAACGATACAGAAACCTTGGTAGGACGATCAGCTTCAGCTAAATCGTAGAAGTCGGATGCGTAAACATTCAACTGAGCGAACGGATGCTGCATTTCTACGTTTACAGTTGTTTCTCCTGCACTAAACTCCTTACAAGCATAAAATGCATCAAGCTGATCATTATTACCTATGTATTCACCCGTAATGCGTGAAATGCTCTGTAGTCCCTCTGTTGTATTATAAAACTTATCATTGCTGCCATCAGCAGAATAATCGGCCCATAATACCAATTTATAAGTCAGGCTGCTCTCTAATTTCACTTTAAACTGGGCAGTACCTGAAGAAGGCTTGGCAATCTGCCGTTCTCCGACAAGACTATTATCCGCAGCATTGTAAACCTCAAGAATACATCTGTTTATCGCCGCTCCGTTTCCGACTTCTCCTGAAGCCTGAGAAGAAATTTTAGCAGAAACTGTTACCAGCTGGTCCGAAGTTACGTTTTCAGGAACCGATGATTCGCTATCACAGGCAACAGCTAAAAACAAAATTGCTACAAAAAATAATATATTCTTCATATCTCTAATATTTATTATTTCATTACCTATTGTTACACTCTTTTCACTGTCTAAGCACGGTTTGTTTTCATAGTTTCAGTTACGCAACCGACTTATACTCACAAAGATAAGCATTTATCAAAAACAATGCTCCCTGATTGTAAAATTTTTATAACAATAGTTTCAGAACTAGTCCATTATTCTTAATTATATCTAACATATACATCAATTCTTATAGCACAGAAAAAATAAAAATTACATCCATTACACAACATTTTATTTCTATTTCTTATAACAGCGATTGTGTAGATTTCTTCCACATCCTTCTACGAATTTCCCCAATTATTATGATACTCCCACCATCTGTTTTGTAAAAATAATCTACTCTATTTCAGAAAGTAACAACATTTTTTCTTTATTATTTACATTCAGGAACAAATTTTGCCAGTTTTTTCAAAATTAATTTTCCTTTGCTATAACCAGTATAGGAAAACGGACATGAAAACGTTTTAAACTATCAATAAATTCTAATCGGATGAAAAAGACAATTTTAAGTGTATTCTCTTTTTTGCTTTTGCTAGGCAACGGATATCCTGTCTATGCATCTCACAATTATTTACCAGACGGGAATAACCCAGAAGTAGACAATAATCTGAAAAAGCAAAAAACTATACAAGGAGTCGTTACAGATACAAATGGAGAACCTATTATCGGTGTTACAATTATTGAAAAAGGAACAACGAACGGTACAACTTCTGATATTGACGGAAAATTTTCACTAAAAGTAAGTAACCATGCACTTCTTACTTTCTCTTACCTAAGTTATGTACAGCAGGAAATACCTGTCACCGGACAGAAATTTCTAAAAGTTACCATGCATGAAGACAGTGAAACACTGGAGGAAGTAGTAGTTATCGGATATGGTACTGCCAAACGAAACAATCTGACAGGAGCTGTGAGTTCGGTAAACAGTGATCAATTTAAAATGCAGCCGGTAAAAAAAGCATCTGAAATCCTACAAGGACGTATGGCAGGTGTACAAGCATCATCATATACAGGTGGTCAACTGGGACAGGATGCCAATATTCGTGTAAGAGGTGTATCATCTATCAACTTTGGAAATGATCCGCTATGGGTAGTAGACGGAGTTATCGGAGGAAGCGTAACCAATCCAGCCGATATCGCTTCCATCGAGGTATTGAAAGATGCATCTTCTACTGCAATCTACGGTTCACGAGGAGCCAATGGGGTAATTCTAGTAACGACCAAACATGGCACAACCGGAAAGGCACGCGTAGAGGTAAGCAGCGAAATAGGTATATCTAATATTCCCAAACGGTTTGATCTGATGAATCCATTCGAATATGCACAAGCTTTACAGAATATGACTGATACTCGTTTCTCCAATGAAGATATGGCTGCTTTTCAGAATGGAACAAAAGGAGTAGATTATCAGAATCTGATGCTCCAGACAGGTATTTCACAAGACTATAAACTAAGTATTTCGGGAGGAAGCAAAAAGACCAAATACATGGTATCAGGCTTATTTCTGGATCAGACTGGTATCACTGCTCAGTCACACTTAAGACGTTTTGGTTTCCGTACAAACCTCGATTCTAAAGTTACTCCGTGGCTGAATATTGTAACTAATGTAGAAGCCTCTACAGAATCTTCACACAATACAGGAGCCGATTTGTTTGTCATGGCAAACTATTCTCCGGCTATGGAGCTGACCGATGCTGACGGAGTTTATCAAAAAGATCCTTATTGCTCTATAGCAGCCAATCCTTATGGTGCACTGATGGCTAACGATTACGATGGAGAAAACTATAATGTAAAAGGAATGGTCGACTTCCGATTCAATATTCTGGAAGGCTTGACTTTCTCAGCCCAAGGCTCGTTTAACCTGCTGAATGCTTCGAGCTATTCTTTTTCTTCAAGCAAACGTGAACCAAGTGCCATTAGTAGCATGGGAAACAGCATGAATCGAACTGTCACTTACCAAGAAACAAATAACCTCACCTATCAGAAAAGTTTCGGTGATCATAGTCTGACGGCAACCGGTGTTTTCGAAATCTACTCAAAAGAATATAAGAATGTGGGTGTAAGCGGTCAGGATTTGTTGTCAGAAAAGACAGGATACTGGAACATCAAGGCTACGCAATCGGGACTAACTGGTACAACCAACTACAGCAAGGAACAAATGGTTTCAGCATTCGGACGTGTGATGTATAATTACAAAAACCGCTATTACCTGACCGGAACGATACGTGCTGATGGCTCGTCTAAATTTATGAACAACAAATGGGGATATTTTCCTTCTGCTGCGGCTGCGTGGAACATTACGGAAGAAAAGTTTATGGAAAATCAAAATCTCTTCCAACTGCTCAAACTCAGAACCAGTTTTGGTGTAACAGGAAATCAGGCAATCAACGCCTACGGTACACTAGGATTGATGACACTTGCCAATTATTCGTATGGTACGGGAAGCCTGTACCCCGGATACTGGCAAAGTACATTCTCAGCTCCCGACCTGACGTGGGAAAAAACATACTCATATGATGCTGGTATAGATATCAGCATGTTGAATCATCGCCTGAATCTGACTGTCGACTGGTACAGAAAAAACACAAAAGATCTGCTTTTTGCAAAAACTATTCCTTATTTCAACGGAGGGGGCTCTTACTGGAGCAACGTAGGTAAGATGTACAGCACCGGATGGGAATTTACATTGGAAGCTGATCTGATACGTAAACTCAACTTTGAATGGTCGACTACTTTTACAGCCTCTTGCCTGCATACGGAAGTAACCGATCTCGACGGTGAAGAACAACTTATCCCAGACGCTAGCAGAGGAGGGTTAATGGAAGGAAGCGTATTTATTATGAAAGAAGGATTACCTATCAGCAACTTTCACCTGTTCAAATGGGTAGGACTGGACGAAAATGGAGCAAATCTTTATCAGACAGCTGACGGAGGAACGACCACCTCTCCAGTAGATGCAGACCGAATAATTACCGGAAATCCTATTCCAAAATGGAATTTGGGATGGAATAATACATTCCGCTACAAAAACTGGGAACTGAATGTATTCTTCAGAGGAAGCACAGGTTTTCAGCGTCTGAATATAACACGCTTTGCTACCAGTACAATGGTACCCGAAAGCCGCTTTATCACTTCACGCGAAGGATACGAAAAAAGCTGGGACATTGTAGCAAACAAAGCTGATGCCGAATTTGCCAGCAGCAAGAATGCGCAAAACCGCTCTACTCCGCGTTCTACACAATGGCTGGAAGACGCCGACTTTGTACGCTTACAAAACCTCAGCCTGACCTATACATTACCAAGAAAGACAACCCGATTTGCCGATATCACACTGGGAGTAAGCGCACAAAATCTTTTTACACTCACTAAGTATAAAGGACTGGACCCAGAATCGTCTACCACCTCGTCTACTTCTACCGGTGCTGTATCCGATAAAGAGCTGGGACTGGACTACGGAAGTTATCCTTCGGCACGCACATTTACATTCACCATTAAACTAGGATTTTAAAACCAAACAATGAATATGAAAACACTTAAATATAAAATAGCAGTTCTCTGTTTCTCAGCACTTACTACAGCTTCGTGCAGTGACTTCCTGCAAGAAGACCCTAGAGGACAAATGACAAACTTGGAGTCATTCACCGAAAAATCAGATTTGGAAGGTTCCATTCATGCACTCTATTATCAGATAAAGATGGCAAGCGGATATATCGGCATCTATGCACCGGTACTAATGGGAGACGACATGACCAGTATTATTTCAAAAAGCAACTTTACTGACTGGGACCAATTTATTTCAAACGATGGAAATCCGATGATGACAAGCGGGGTAGGATGCTGGAGCTGCATGTGGAATGTGGTAAAAGCTGCCAATTATATCATCAATGGTGTAGCAGCAACTCCGGGAGTGACACAAGATGATATCAACTTTGCTATAGCCGAAGCACGATTCTGGAGAGCATATGCTTATTTTTGGATGGTACGCTGCTGGGGACCTCTTCCTATCATAGAAAGCTACCAACTTAACGTAGATGCAACTGTAAGCACAGAAGAACAAGTATACGACTTTCTAGTAAAAGACCTGAAGTTTGCGGAAACTTACCTTCCGACAGAATATACTACCGAGCCATGGAACATAAATGGTCTGAACACGATAGCCAACCGCGCAGCTGCACAGGCAGTACTGGCTCAAGTTTATCTTACAATGGCAGGATGGCCGCTAAACAAAAGTACGGAATACTACAAACTGGCAGCCGAAAAGGCTAAAGAATTGATAGACCAGGTAGAAAACGGAACGTACAAATACCAAGTGTTTGATGAGTTTTGGAAAGTATACTCACGTCAGTACAACAAAAGCAATACGGAAATCATTCTTCCGGTTTATTTCACTAAAGATTTTGGTGTAGGCGACGCTTCACAGGCAGCACGAGGACTAGCAGAACTTCCGGAAGAAACCGGAGGATTCAGCGATATGCGCGCCGAAATAAAATTCTGGAAAGATTTTCCCGCAGGCCCACGTAAGAAAGCTATCTTCGGCGATGTATACTACCACAATCAGGATAAAAAGGTAGTTCCCTGGTTTTACGACAATGTAACAAACTGCAACAACCCATATTATGTAATGTTTGCCTTTGCAAATGATGAAGTGGAATACGATCAGACCAAGAGCTATAATGAACAAGCAGACGGATGGAGTGACCAGACAGCAGCCTTTATTCGCTTACCGGAAGTGTATCTCTGGTACGCTGAAGCCGTAGGACGTTCCGGAAGTGGTGACAAAGCAAAGGCTATTGAATTACTGAATACCGTAAGACGTCGTGCCGATGGAAAATGGAATGATCCGTCATACAACTATTACCCGTCTACCCTATCGAATGAAGAGTTAGCCGAAGCAGCATACAATGAACATGGATGGGAAATTGCCGGATATTATAAAAGCATGACTACCCGCTATCACGACCAACGGCGTATGAATCGTCTGAAAGAACATTTCGAATATCGCCTGACAAATCCGGAAATCGAAGTCACAGAACAATGGTTGAAAGAGAATCCAGATAAAACCGATATGGTAAACGGTCCGGTATATATGAAAGAACGTGTTACCATGACAGGATCGTGGGACGACAGTAAAATGTATGCTCCTTATCCTTCGATAGATACATCACTCTATCCTTCACTGAAAAAATAATATGATAAAATAAAAAAAATTGGTGAAGTCTTTTTAAAAACTTCACCAATTTTTCCTTATTTCTTGCTGACAAATCAATCGACTTGTCCCAATGAATTTCCGTATTCCATTTCGCCCTGAACTACAAAGAACACATCGTCGGGTTCGAAAGGTCCCATACCGTCTTTTGCAGCCTCTTTGACTATGTAGTTTACAATTTCATCCTGGTCGATGTTGATGTAACCTTCTTCGTCAGGTTGAGCGTCCAGACATCCGCTGGTTGTATAATAGTCTACTATCAAGTCGAGAATGTAATACAAATCGTCGTCTGTAAACTTCTCTTTCAAATCCTGAGGCAAATAGTTCTTAATAAACTCGATGGTCTTTTCATCGTCCTCATCTTCCAACAAGAAATCGTCTTCCATTCCCATAGTCTTAGCGCGTTTTAAGTTATTTTATTTCAATAAAGCTTCAACTTTTTCTTTCAAAGCAGCCTTTGTAGTAGCACCAACCTGTTTGTCTACCACTTCACCGTTCTTGATGAACAATACGGTAGGAATATTACGTACACCAAACTGTGCAGGAAGATCAGCGTTATCGTCTACATCACATTTACCGATGTTTACAGTATCTTTATACTCTTCTGCCAATTCTTCGATGTAAGGAGCAATCTGCTTACAAGGTCCACACCAAGTAGCCCAGAAATCCAATACTACAGGTTTTCCTTCTGCTACAATAGCTTCAAAATTGTCATCTTTAATGTTCAATGCCATAATTCTAGTTGTTTAGGTTATTCAATTATATACGCAAATATATACTAATTTATTTTATAGTCCAACAATGGCTGACTTTTTAAATAATTTACAATGTCTTTTCGTACTGATATTTTCATCGTACGTGACATCAGATTGACATACATCTGTCCGTCTTCATCTCGGATATAGAAGTACAGTTCGGCATTTCCGGGATTTTCTTTTACCAGCGAACTCAGCTCCATAATCATCTCGTCGTTGACAGCAGACAGAGGAGCGGTAACCGTCAGCTTTTCTATCAACCGGTCTTTTACTTCCGACAGCAGTTCGATGTTATTGATCTTTACTTCCCATTCCTCCTGCTTCCACTGGCGAGGCTGACACTTACCGTGCATAAATAAAAACATTCCTTCGGCAAAAAAGTTTTTCTTTTCTACCCATTCATTGCCAAAAAATGCAAATTCGGCCGTACCGGAATAGTCTTCCACTTTTGCCACGCCAAAAGGTTTTCCTGTTTTGGTATATCCTTCGCGTACACCGGTTACGATACCTCCCAGTGTCAGGTCATGATTCTGCAACGGAGTCAGATCAGACAGTTGTGCCATGTGGGTATTGCATACATTTTCAAGTATTACAGAAAACTCATCCAGCGGATGTGCAGACAGATAAATACCTACTAGTTCACGCTCTTTGTTCAAGCGTTCCAGATCGCTCCATGCCGGTGCACGGACAATTTCGGGAGTAGCTATCTCCACCTCATGTTCACCGCCGAACAACGAATTGGCGGCAGCTGCCTTATCCATCTGATATTTGTTTCCATAACGCACCAGTACTTCGACAAATGTTTCGTCTTTGGCATTCTTTACAAAGAAGTCTTCACGATGAATGTTCGGGAAGCTGTCGAATGCTCCGGCCAAAGCCAGATTTTCGATATTCTTACGGTTACATGCCGAAAGATTCACACGCTGCACAAAGTCGAAGATATCTTTAAACGGTCCGTTTTTCTGTCGTTCGGTCAAGATGCTTTGTACAGCAGATTCTCCCACTCCCTTGATAGCTCCCAGTCCGAAACGGATATCTCCATGACGGTTTACAGAGAATTTCAGGCTACTTTCGTTTACATCAGGACCCAGTACGTTCACCCCGGTAGCCTTACTTTCGTCCATCAGCTTGGTAATTTCGGTAATGTTCGAAATGTTACGGCTCATGGTAGCCGCCATATATTCCGACGGATAGTTGGCTTTCAGATAAGCAGTCTGATAGGCAACCCACGAATAGCAGGTAGCATGCGACTTATTGAAGGCGTAGGAAGCAAATTTTTCCCAGTCTGCCCAGATCTTTTCCAGAATCTTCGGATCATGACCGTTTTTCTTACCTCCTTCGATAAACTTAGGCTTCATATGATCCAGCTTGTCGCGCAACTTCTTACCCATCGCCTTACGCAAGGCATCCGATTCACCACGGGTAAAGTCGGCAAGCAGACGCGACAGCAACATCACCTGCTCCTGGTAAACAGTAATACCGTATGTATCTTTCAGATACTTCTCCATGACGGGAATATCGTATTCGATAGGCTTACGTCCTTGCTTACGGTCGATAAAGTCGGGGATATAATCCATCGGTCCCGGACGGTAAAGGGCATTCATGGCAATCAAATCCTCGAACGTAGTCGGCTGAAGTTCACGAAGATATTTCTGCATACCAGCCGATTCGAACTGGAACGTACCGATGGTTCTACCCTCACTATAAAGGCGGTAAGTAGCAGGGTCGTCGATAGGTATCTCGTCTATATTCAGGATGATTCCTTTACTCTGCTTAATATTTTCGAGAGCTTCCTTGATGATGGAGAGTGTCTTCAACCCCAGGAAGTCCATCTTGATCAGTCCCGTATCTTCAATAACCGAACCTTCATACTGGGTAACGAGCATCTTCTCGCCGGTTTCTTTATCGTCGGCCGTACTGACAGGAACCCAGTCAGTAATATCGTCACGGCAGATAATCGTACCACAAGCATGTACACCCGTATTGCGGACGTTTCCTTCCAGCATCTTGGCGTACTTGATGGTATCACGAAGCACAGGATCCGACGATACTTCGGCTGCCTGAAGCTCGGGCACATAGGCTATTGCATTGGGCAAGTTAAGTTTCTTATCAGGAATCTTATCGGGTACAAGCTTACACAGACGGTCGGACTCCGAAAGAGGAAGTTTCTGTACACGTGCTACATCCTTAATGGCAAGCTTGGTAGCCATCGTACCGTATGTAATAATATGAGCAACCTTTTCCTGTCCGTACTTCTCGGTTACCCAGTTCAACACGCGTCCTCGTCCGTCATCATCGAAGTCGACATCGATATCAGGCAAAGAAATACGGTCAGGGTTCAGGAAACGCTCGAACAGCAAATCGTATTTGATAGGGTCGATCTGCGTAATACCCAGACAGTAGGCTACAGCCGAACCGGCTGCTGATCCACGTCCCGGACCGACAGATACATCAAGTTGATTGCGGGCCGCAGAAATAAAGTCCTGTACAATAAGGAAGTAACCCGGGAAACCCATGGTTTTCATGATATGCAGTTCGAACTTGATACGTTCTTTCACTTCATCTTCCAGATGCTCACCATAACGGCGGCGTGCTCCGTCGTATGCCAGCTTTGCCAGATAATCGGCTTCCAGCTTGATACGATACAGCTTTTCGTAACCTCCCAGTCGCTCAATCTTAGCCTTTGCCGAAGCTTCATCCATGACCACATTGCCATTTTCATCTTGGGTAAATTCATCGAACAAATCTTTTTCGGTGAATTTCTTACGATATTCCTCTTCTGTTCCGAAATCTTCGGGAATGGCAAAAGTAGGCATGATAGGCGCATGATCGATTGAATAAAACTCTACCTGATCGCATATATCGCAAGTATTCGCCAGTGCTTCGGGCACATCGGCAAACACTTCGTTCATTTCTTCACGGGTTTTCATCCACTCCTGTTTGGTATAAAGCATACGGTTAGGATCATCCAGATCCTTACCCGTACTCAAACAGATCAGACGGTCGTGTGCTTCAGCATTTTCTTCATCCACAAAATGTACATCGTTTGTACACACCAGTTTGATATTATATTTTTTTGAATACTCTACCAGTTTCTGATTTACAACTTCCTGAAGCTTGTAAGTTTCATGATTTGCACGAGGCACTGTAGCCTTGTGACGCTGAAGTTCAAGATAAAAATCATCGCCAAACAGATTCTTATACCACTGGATAGCTTCTTCGGCCTCTGCAAACTGACCTGCCGTAATGCGACGTGGAATCTCTCCACCCAAACATGCCGAACAGACAATCAGTCCTTCGTGATATTTTTCCAGTTCCACACGGTCGGTACGCGGACGCATATAGAATCCCTCGGTCCATGCTTTCGATACCAGTTTGATAAGGTTGTGATAACCCTTCAGGTTTTTAGCAAGTACCACCAGGTGGTATCCACTCTGGTCAGCCTTTCCTTCCTTATCAGTCAGACGACGGCGTGCGACATATATTTCACAACCGATAATCGGCTTGAAGAGCTTCTTCTTGGCAGCTTCCAACTGTTCACGGCAAGCAGCAAGGTCGGCTTCCGGATTCTCCGACTCAGCTTTTCCACTTTCCAGTGCAGCTATCTTTTTCTTCAAATCCTTTATTTCACCGTTGGTCCCGCCATTCTTCTTATTTACATAATTGAAGAATTCCTTTATACCGAACATATCACCATGATCGGTAACAGCAATGCCTCGCATGCCGTTGGCTATGGCTTTATCTACTAAACGGGGAATTGATGCCTGACCATCGAGAATAGAATATTGAGTATGGACGTGCAAATGAACAAAATCTTGCATATTTTCATTATTAAAAACAGAGTTCAAAGATACCGAGCTTTCGGAGAACAACCAACTACAAACGATAAAACTTGTAACGAATGAATACTTTTTAGTAAAAAAAAGGCATAAAGGACAATTCTAACGGTTGTTTATTTGGCAGGTTTTTAAATTAAATATATTTTTGCACGATAAATAAACTTTGTTATGACCCGATTGAACAAAATAAAAAAGATAAAGAAAATAAGATTACACCGGGAAGGTACTCACATTCTAATCACCAGCGCACTTTTATTGCTTATTGTCAACGCAGCATTGTATTGGGGATTAGAGTGCAAAATGCCTTTCTACATCATAGCTTTTGCCAGCATCATTCTTTACTTGCTGATGGTAAATTTTTTCCGTTGCCCTATCCGTCTGTTCGATGGTGAAACAGAAAAAATTGTCGTAGCCCCTGCCGATGGTCGTATCGTTGTGATAGAGGAAGTAGATGAGCATGAATATTTTCATGATCGTCGTCTGATGATTTCCATTTTTATGGATATTACAAACGTTCATGCCAACTGGTATCCGGTAGATGGAGTTATTCGTCACGTTGATCATCATAACGGACGTTTCATGAAAGCATGGTTACCGAAAGCGAGTACAGAAAACGAACGCTCGATGGTGGTAATAGATACTCCAGAAGGACATACGGTCATGGCCCGACAGATTGCAGGAGCAGTAGCACGCCGTATCGTTACTTATGCAGAAAAAGGAGAAGACTGCTACATTGACGAACACATGGGATTCATAAAATTCGGATCACGTGTAGACGTATATTTGCCTCTGGGAACTGAAGTGTGCGTTAAGATGGGGCAAAAGACAACAGGTAATCAGACTGTCATAGCAAAATTAAAGTAATACAGGAAGGAAGCAAAAACATGGCAAACGCAATCGTTCGCAATATTCCCAATACACTTACAAGCTGCAACTTGTTTTCAGGTTGTATAGCTGCGTATATGGCTTTTCATGGCAATTATAAGGAAGCCTTATTATTCATTGTATTAGGTGCTATGTTCGATTTCTTTGATGGAATGACCGCACGTTTGCTACATGTATCATCTCCTATCGGTAAAGAACTAGACTCACTGGCTGATGACATTACATTCGGACTGGCTCCGGCAGCCATTGCTTTTTCTTTGTTCAAGGAAGTATATTATCCGGATTTTTTAATGCCGGTAGCAGGTATTATGCCATACACGGCTTTTCTGATTGCTGTATTCTCGGGATTAAGACTAGCCAAATTTAATATAGACGAACGCCAGACCAGTTCTTTTATCGGCATGCCTACGCCTGCCAATGCATTATTCTGGGCTTCACTGGCTGTAGGAGGACATTCTTTTTTAATATCCGACAATTTTAATGCTATCTATCTTTTTGTATTAGTGGTAGTCATGTCATTACTGCTTGTCGCAGAGCTCCCAATGTTCTCATTGAAGTTTAAAGATTTGTCTTGGGGACACAACAAAGTCAGTTATATATTTCTGATTGTCAGTCTGCCATTGCTTATCATTTTCCAGTTAAGCGGTATAGCAGCGGTCATTATCTGGTATATTCTCCTGTCATTGGCAACACGTAAAAAATAATTAAAACAATAATCGCGGCACGGTTATTGTTACTTTATGAATAAAAACAATAACTATGTTTCATATTTTAGGATTTCTATTTTTTTTCATTCTGATAATTCTTGTTATCGGACTTGCCTTAATCTCCAAGGTGATACGTACAATATTAGGAATCGGTCGTCGTATGACAACCGGAAACGCATCTTCCTCGACTAATACGAGTTCACGAAACAGTCAGTATAACTCATCATCTTCCAGCGAAAGCAATTCACAGCGTCAGTCCAATGAAACTACATCGGGCAGGAAAAAGATATTTGGAAGTGACGAGGGTGAATATATTGACTTTGAAGAGGTAAAGGAATAAGAAACTGAGGATATTCAAAGGATATCAAAATAATTTCCCCACTTAAAAAAGACTTTCTTTTTACAGATAAGTCTGTTTTTAAGTGGGGAAACTTTTTTATATCTCTATACTCAATATATCAGGTTATTCTTCATCATCGTCCACTAAATCTTGTATCGGCATCTGACGCTTAATAGCCTCACGGAAAGAAATAATGGTTTCTGAACGTGCCAATCCCAAAGGCTGCAACTTATCGTGGATAATATTTAGCAAGTGATGATTGTTTCTGGCGTAAATCTTTATGAACATGTCATATTGTCCGGTTGTATAATGACACTCTACCACTTCGGGAATACATTTTAGAGCTTCTGTCACCGAATCAAATTGTTCGGGATCTCTCAGAAACAAACCAATATAAGCACAAGTTTCATAACCGACCTTTTCAGGATCTATTATAAACTCGGAGCCTTTCAGTATTCCCAAGTTTGTCAACTTTTGAATACGCTGATGAATCGCTGCACCCGATACATTACAAGCACGAGCTACTTCCAGAAATGGAATACGAGCATTGTCAGCAATCAAGCGCAAAATCTGTTCGTCTAATTTGTCTAATTGATGATGTCCCATTGATTAATGTTTTATTTGGTACAAATATAGTATATTTATTCCATACGCTAGATACCAATTATAACTTTTATCTTTGTTTTAGCAGTAAATTGGCAGATAGTCCTATCTTTGTAAAAATTTAAATCTTTTGAATTATGAGAAAAAACATATGGGCGGCATTGCTGATTTCAGCATGCACGCAGATTGGAGCATATGCACAAAACTTCGATGATTTCTTTATTAATAAAACACTGAGAGTAGATTATTTGTTCAACGGAAATGCGCAAAAACAAGAAATAAGCCTTGATGAACTGGTATCACTTCCCGGATGGGCCGGAAGAAGAAATTTTCTTGATAAACTTCCGTTAGAAGGTAACGGACAGATTACAATGAAAGATAAGGCTACTGGAAAGGTAATATACCGTACATCCTTTTCCAGCCTATTCCAAGAATGGGTAAGTGAAGAGGAAGCCAGCCGTGTGACCAGGGGATTCGAAAATACTTTTTTACTTCCCTATCCTAAACAACCAGCAATGGTAACCATCGAACTGAAGAACGTTTATCATCAGACCTGTGCTTCACTCACGCATGAAATCAATCCGGATGATATCCTTATTCACCAACGCGGTACAACGCATATAACTCCTCACCGCTATCTGCTTCAAAACGGTACACCCGAAAAATGTATTGATCTCGCTATCATGGCTGAAGGATATACCGAAGATGAAATGGAAACCTTCTACAAAGACGCCCAGACTGCTTGTGAAGCAATATTTGCTCACGAACCATTCAAACATCTGAAAGAACGCTTCAACGTCGTAGCAGTAGCTACACCGTCGCACGATAGTGGAGTGAGCATTCCGAGAAAAGGGGAATGGAAAAACACTGCCGTCAGTTCTCATTTTGATACATTCTATTCCGATCGCTACTTGACAACTCGCAGCGTAAAAGCCATGCATAACTGGCTTGCTGGCATTCCTTATGAACATATCATTATTCTGGCCAATACTGACACTTACGGTGGAGGAGGTATCTATAATTCATACTTGCTGACTACGGCACATCACCCGATGTTTAAGCCCGTAGTAGTACATGAATTCGGTCATAGTTTCGGAGGATTAGGTGACGAATATGCATATGACACAGCTCCCAGTCCGCAATACCCATATAGCGTAGAACCATGGGAACCTAATATAACGACACTGGTTGATTTTGAAAGCAAATGGAAAGATATGCTTCCGGCACAAACTCCTGTCCCCACTCCAGCAGAAACAGACCCTAATACGATATATACTAAAGTAGGTGTGTACGAAGGAGGAGGATATACATTAAAAGGAATCTATCGTCCGACAACAGAATGCAGAATGAAAATAAACGAAGCACCTCGTTTCTGTCCTGTTTGCGAACGTTCACTCGAAAAAACAATTCATTTCTATACCGATTAAAATATTTAAAACCATGTTGACATTTACCAAAATCCAAACGAATCACAAACATTATGACTTTGTAGAAGAACTTTTACATCAGTCATTTCCTCTTAACGAGCGCAGAGATGATGATTGCCAACGGTTTAATACAGACAACAACCCGTTATTCCACTGCTATCTGATTACAGAAAACGTGGATGAAAAAGAAGAAAGTCTTATCGGATTGATTACAGTCTGGGAATTAAATGGTTTTCGATATGTAGAACATTTGGCTACCTCACCAGCCATACGTAATAAAGGCTATGGTAAACTTATCATGGAAGCTCTCAAAAAGAAATTCTCAGGAATTATCATCTTGGAAGTAGAAAGACCAGAAGATGAAATGAGCAAGCGCCGGATAGAATTTTATAAGCGATGTGGCTTTTCTCTTTGTGAAAAAGACTACATTCAGCCAGCCTACAGAAAGGGAGGTGAAGGAGTACCTTTATATCTGATGTATATCGGAACAGACAACATAGATCCGCAATATACTGAAATAAGAAATGAGATCTATCAAAAAGTATATAATGTAAATTAGAAACGGCCTCAATTACCATCGCAATTCTCATAAACACATAAATATAGCTGAAGATATATCAATCTCTAATTGCATAAAGATAATCGTATAAGTTGACACTTGAGTATCTTTATCGAAAATAGAAAGACGCTACCAAAAGATAATGTGTTTTCTAAAAATGAGGCTGTCTCAAAATAGAACAGCGAAAGTAAAAATCTTACAGATTAAAACTAAAAAATAGAATCTCCTGCTTTAGTCTTTATTTATTATAATAACAGGACTAAAAGCAGGAGTTTTTTATGTCGTAATTTATATAGATGATAGTAAACCTATCTAAGTTTTTTATTTTGATACAGCTCCATTTTAATGGAGCATACTGGCCTTTTCATTATAGATTTACCTCCCTTTAATATTTCTGAATATTCGTTTTAATCTAACAGAATCTGCAAGAATAAACCTGAAAGACAATAAGAAACGGCATATTTTGATTATCTCAATAAAAAAAGAGAGGTTACTCTTCAACGGAGTAACCTCTCTTATTATAGCTTATCTTAAACTATTACTGACGCTGTGTAGCAGAATAGTTAATCTTCAAAGCATAAGCCTGACGAAGCGCCTGTTTTACTTCTGTTACAATACCCATCTTAGTCTTAGCATCGACTTTCAATGATACAGTCATAAACGGCTTATCAGCTTCTTTCATGTTTTCACGTTCCTGATAGATGTAGTCCTGAACTTCTGATGCTTCAGCAAACTTATCATTCAACTGAATACGGTCAGTAGTACCCATCTTCTTCTGGAATTCCGGCAAAGGTTTACCGATATAGATGAAAGAAACCAAAGATTTCTTTTCAAGCTTTTCCAATTCTGTAGCCTGAGGAACCTTAAACTGAACCTTCAATGTAACTTCACGCATAGTTGTTACAATCATGAAGAAGAACAACATGGTAAAGATAAGGTCAGGCAAAGAAGAGGTGTTCAATTCAGGCATCTCGCGCTTGCCACTCTTATTAAATTTTCCCATGATTAGTTTCCTCCATATTTTTTAGGTTCTGCTTCAGAAATCTTTTGTGGATAGTAATCCATAATAGCATCCTTCTCTTCCTCTGAACATTCTGCATATTCCTTACCAAACTTAGATTTAGCAAGTTCGCTACGTAATTCATTATATGCAGCTACCAATTCATTCTGAACCTGAAGGTAAGCTTCATAGCTTGTACCAACGTCGTTCTGTACAGAAATTACATGCTTTTCAGTAATCATCACATCACCAAAGAATGGGATATTCTTTGCATGCTTTTCAGGCATGTTAGGATCATCATTCGGGTTTGCAATGAATTCTTTAGCCTTTTCTCTTAATTGCTTAATATCAGACCATTCTCCACCAACCATCAACTGGTCGTCTTTGTTCAAACGAACCTGGAGAACGTTTCTTTCCTTAACTATAATATCATCTTTCTGATCTTTGTTTTCTGGTGGAGGCGGCAAACGTCTCGCCAAACCACGGTCAGTATCCATTGATGTTGTAATAAGGAAGAAGATAAGCAACATGAAGGCGATATCTGCCGTTGAACTAGCATTAATTCCCGGCACTTTTCTATTCCTTTTTGCCATTTTTACTTACTTCGTTTTTAATTTATTAAACTTCAATGTTATGATATTATCTTTTAAAGATACCAGATAAGTTAACTAATGCACCGATAGCAGCAATAGCAAACAGTACATAAGTAGAATATAAGAACATATCTGTTACTTTTAACATAGTAACATCTGAGTATTCAGCACCACCACCTAAAACAACAGTTTCAGAAGAACCCATATTATAGGTAACGACTAACAGAAGTACTAATAAGATTAAGCCCAGCAAAGATTTGATAGCACCTTTTGGATTATCCTTCAATGCACCACCAAACTGAGCGATAGCACCAATAAGTGTAGCAATAACAGTCACAGCAAACATTCCGTACATTAAGTACATCAGTGCTGGCGTATTAGCAGGTTCTACCAAACCTGCAGCATTTGTTTCGTTGTATCCTACTCCGAAGAACATGCCAAGCACAACCAAGATAAGGGCGATGCAGACATAAAATACGTAGTAAGAAACTTTGTATGATAATTTAGCCATTGTTCAAAAATTATTTTTTGTATTTCAAGTTGTATTTCATGATCATATCAAGCAATGTGATAGAAGAATCTTCCATCTGGCTTGTGATAGCTTCAATCTTAGAAAGAATGTAGTTATAGAATACCTGAAGAATCAATGCTACAATCAAACCGAAGATAGTAGTGATCAACGCAACTTTCATACCACCAGCAACAACTGTCGGAGAGATATCACCTGCACGCTGGATATTATCGAACGCCATAACCATACCGATTACAGTACCCAAGAATCCCAAAGACGGAGCCATTGCGATGAACAGTGTAATCCAAGAACATCCTTTTTCAAGGTAACCAGCCTGAACACCACCGTAAGATACTACAGAACGTTCAACAACGTCTACACCTTCGTCGATTCTCATCAGACCCTGATAGCAGATAGAAGCAACAGGACCACGAGTGTTACGGCAAATAGTCTTAGCACCTTCTACATCACCTTTTTCCAAAGCTGCTTCAACTTTAGCCATCAATTTTTTAACGTCAACTTCTGCCAAGCTCAAGTAAATGATACGTTCGATACAGAAAGCCAAACCAAGTACCAATGCGATAGCAACCAATGACATAAAGCCAGCGTCACCTTCGATAAACTTAGTTTTCAACTCTTTGTGCATACTGCCTTCTTCAACTGTAGCAGTAGCTACTTCTTCAGTTGCAGCAGGTGCAACCTGTTCTGTTTGTTCTGGAGCTGCTGTAGCTGTAGAATCCTGAGCCATAGCTGTCTGAGTCATTCCAAATGAGAGGACTCCCATCACTGCAAGAATTGCAAATAACTTTTTCATTGTGTGTCTAATTTTTAAGATTAAATAATTAATAGTTATAAATTGTTTTTAATTGTTTCATCTTTTTCTCACTGCGGAGAGAACGGGATTCGAACCCGTGATACGCTTTTGGCGTATACACGCTTTCCAGGCGTGCCTCTTCAACCACTCGAGCACCTCTCCTCATGACCTCGCTTGAAAGCCTTTTTCTTAAATCGAACGCAAATTACAAATAAAAATGCGAACGGCAAGCGATTTCAGCCACAAATGTATTCTTTTTTTTCGTCTTACATAACATTCACTAGCCAAAAGTTTATTTATACCCCTAAAATTAATAAACTTTAAAAACTATTCTCGGCATTTTTAAAAACTTTCAGCGCGTTTTCCGAGGTCACACGACCTATTTCCGACAAAGAAACATCATACACTTCGGATAGTTTTTCGGCCACTTTTACCAGGTATGCACTTTCATTGCGCTTTCCTCTATAAGGAACTGGTGCCAGATAAGGTGAATCTGTTTCCAGGACTAAACGCTTCAAAGGTACAGATTTCAAAACTTCCGGCAAAATACTTTTCTTAAAAGTTACGACTCCATTTATGCCAAACATAAATCCGGAATACTCCATCAGCTTATGTGCGTCCTCTATTGTACCGGTAAAACTATGAAATATTCCGGTAAGTGATGTTTTACGATAGGGTTCCAGAACTTCAAGCAACTCCGGATAAGCCTCACGACAGTGAATAATCAGCGGTAAATCATACTCAAGAGCCCATTTCACCTGAATATCGAATACCTCCATCTGCTCTTTTTTAAATGTCTTATCCCAGTATAAGTCCATCCCTACCTCTCCGATACCATAGAAAACTTGCTCCGAGCGCAACCATTTTTCTACCGTACCCAGACGCTCTTTCCAGTTTTCATCTACCGAAGTCGGATGAAAACCTATCATGGGATAGCACCCATCGTGAGAGTTACATAAAGCCAACATTGCTTCTACTGAAGTATCATCTATATTCGGCATAAAAAGACGTGTCACTCCTGCCTCTGTTGCACGAATAATTGCCAACTCACGATCTTCATCAAACTCTTCTGCAAAAAGATGTGTATGTGTATCGATTAAAGCTACCATATTGCTTATTTATTAAACGTTATAAATTACGTTCCATCAAACTCATTACAAAATCAGACAGATTTTTCTTGTATTCTTCTTCCACGTTCACCTCTTTCAGCAGCCTCATTCCTTCATGATAATATTCATTTATCTTATCTCGGCATATATTCTGCAAGCCCACCTTATTATATATAGCAGTAACAGCTTCTATCTTCTGGGCTGGTACATAGTCTTCAGCTTTCAACCATTCTTGCAAGGAAGCACGTGTCTTGTCATCCGACTTTTCCAATGCTGTTATCAGCATAAACGTTTTCTTATTACATAAGATATCACCTCCGATATTTTTGCCAAATACCAGCGGATCACCATATACATCCAAATAGTCATCCTGCAATTGGAAAGCAAGCCCTATCTGTATACCAAAATCATAAAGCAACTGTGCATCTTTTTCCGAAGCTCCTCCAAGCACCGCTCCTATTTTTAAAGCACCGGCAAGCAGAACTGAAGTTTTCAAACGAATCATTTCCATATATTCATCAACAGTCACATCTTCTCTGGATTCGAATTCCATATCCCATTGCTGTCCATCACAAACTTCCAGTGCCGTACGCGAGAAGATATCCATAACCTGATGTGTATATTCTACCGGACACCCCTGCATCATAAACTGAAAAGAAAGTATCAGCATTGCATCTCCGGAAAGAATAGCTGTATTTTCATCCCATTTTTTATGAACGGTAGGTTTTCCACGGCGCATATCCGCTTTATCCATCAAGTCATCATGCAAAAGCGTAAAGTTATGATAAGTTTCTATTGCCGCAGCCTGAGAGAATATTGCCTGCACATCTTCCTTAAACAGGTTATAGGCAAGCAGCATTAGCACCGGTCTCAGTCTTTTACCTCCCAGTCCTAACACATATTCTATCGGGTCGTACAATCCTTTAGGTTCATGAGAATAAGGCAATGATTCGATATAAGCATGAATTTGCTTCAATAATTCTTTTGAAGTCTGTTGCTCCATGATTTTTCTTTTTATTAAGGTTATAAAAAATTTTTAGGCACGAATGCACAGTTTTCAATTCTGCGCAATCCGTGCCTAAACAATATTATCTAGGAAAAGCTTACTGCAACTTGAATGTTACAGGTACGGTATATTTTACACGTACAGCTTTACCACGCTGCTTACCTGGTTTCCACTTCGGCATCATCTGGATCACGCGAAGTGCTTCCTTGTCCAAATACGGGTCAACACTACGAACAACAACCGGATCGACGATAGAACCATCCTGGTTTACAACGAACTGTACGATAACACGTCCCTGTACACCATTTTCCTGTGCGATAGTCGGATACTTGATGTTCTTAGCCAAGAACTTCAAACATTCTGCCATACCACCCGGGAATTCCGGCATTTCTTCTACTACCTGGAAGATCTGTTGTTCTTCAACTTCCTCTTCTTCTACGACTTCAGGTACATACTTGATTTCAACAGCTTCACCTTTATCTTCGTTAGACTGAATAGTAGATTCTACTACATCTGCATCATTTTCTGCAATCTGCAAAACTTCTTCTACTTTCGGTGCTTCGGGAGGAGGAGGAGCTTGTTTTGGTTCTTCCTGTTCCGTAATAGGAACCATTTCTTCTTCAAAAGGCACATCTACGATACCACTATCGGCAGTGATTACGACATCACGTTTGGTCCATTCAAACGCAACGAACATTGCTGCCAATATCAGCACGAGCCCGATCAGTAAACCAGTGGTCTTCTTGCCTTCAAGATCGGCTTTCGGCGATTTTTTAATTTCCATAAAAAAACTTTTATAGGTTAATAAATTCTCTGTTCGGCAAATGTAGTGCAAATCTTCGAATATGCAACAAGATAAGGGTAAAAAATTGCAAAATACGTTCATTCCGTACTATCTGTCACGAAAATAGACTATCTTTGACTTCTGATTCTTTTTAACTCTATAATAAATAAGGTATGAACAAAATCATCATTGCAATCGACGGGTTTTCTTCCTGCGGAAAAAGTACAATGGCAAAAGATCTGGCTAAAGAAATCGGTTATATATATATAGACAGCGGAGCAATGTACCGGGCTGTTACTCTTTACTGCATCGAGCACGGACTTTTCCTGGCGGATGGAAGCATCGATGAAGATAAGCTAAAGCAGCAGATGAGCAATATTCATATATCATTCCGTCTAGATACAGAAAGCGGACGTCCTCGCACATTTCTGAACGGAACGGATGTAGAAAACCAGATCCGGACATTAGAGGTATCCTCACACGTCAGCCCTGTTGCAGCTTTGGGATTTGTACGTGAGGCTCTCGTACGCCAGCAGCAGGAACTTGGTAAAGAAAAAGGTATCGTAATGGACGGAAGAGATATCGGCACTGCGGTATTTCCTGATGCAGAACTGAAAATATTCGTCACTGCATCTGCCGAAATTCGTGCACAGCGACGCTATGACGAACTGAAAGCCAAAGGACAGGAAGCGTCTTTCGAAGATATCCTGCATAACGTAGAAGAGCGCGACCGCATAGACCAGACGCGTGAAGTAAGTCCTTTGCGCAAAGCAGACGATGCAATACTGCTGGACAACAGCAACATGACTATTGCAGAACAGAAAGAATGGCTTATGAATCAATATCTTCAGGCAACTCATGCTTAAAGTAGAAATAGACGAAGGATCAGGCTTCTGTTTCGGAGTAACTACTGCTATCCGGAAGACAGAAGAGGAACTGGCAAAGAGCGATACGCTTTATTGCCTGGGAGACATTGTGCATAACGGACGTGAATGTGAACGCCTCAAACAACTGGGACTGAATACAATCGACCACGAGGAGTTTGCACGACTTAAAAACACCAAAGTTCTGCTCCGTGCTCACGGAGAACCTCCCCGCACCTACGAACTGGCTAAACAGAACAATATAGAACTTATTGATGCAACCTGCCCTGTCGTACTTCGCCTGCAGAAGCGAATCAAACAAGAATTCGACACTCCAAATCCGGAAGGACGGGAAAAACAAATCGTAATATTCGGGAAAAATGGACACGCTGAAGTTTTGGGACTGGTAGGCCAGACCAACGGCCAGGCTATCATTATAGAAAATCTGGAAGAAGCCGAAAAGCTTGATTTCAGCAAAGACATCCGTCTGTACTCACAGACAACCAAGTCACTGGATGAATTCCGGCAGATCGTTGCATACATTCAAGAACATATTTCACCCAATGCGACTTTTCAGTATTACGATACAATATGCCGCCAGGTAGCAAACCGCATGCCTGATATACGCAAGTTTGCGGCCCGTCACGATCTGGTATTCTTTGTATGCGGACATAAAAGTTCAAACGGGAAGATTTTGTTTCAGGAATGTCTCAAGGTAAATCCTAATTCTTATCAGATAGACCGACCGGAGGAAATCGACCGGAAACTGCTGGAGGGCGTGCAGTCCATCGGAATATGCGGGGCAACCTCCACACCGAAATGGTTGATGGAAGCCTGCCGAGAAACAATTTTGTCGTATTCTTGACATCCAAAAATACAGACTTTTATTTGCTTGTAAACTAGTTTTTTAATACTTTTGCTCCAAAAGATTTTAATAAAGAAATAACATATGGGAATTATTAAATGTATTGGCATCTTGACTTCAGGTGGCGATGCTCCTGGAATGAATGCTGCAATCCGCGCCGTCACTCGTTCGGCTATATACAACGGACTGACCGTAAAAGGTATTTATCGAGGATACAAAGGCCTCATCACCGGTGAAATTCAAGAGTTCAAAACCCAAAATGTCAGCAATATCATACAGCAGGGAGGTACTATCCTGAAAACTGCACGCTGTCAGGAATTCAAAACTCCGGAAGGACGTAAAATAGCTTACGAAACCATGCAGCGTGAAGGCATTGACGCACTGGTAGTCATCGGTGGTGACGGTTCGCTTACCGGAGCACGTCTGCTGGCACAAGAATTCGATGTTCCTTGTATCGGATTGCCTGGAACAATCGATAACGATTTGTACGGAACAGATACAACAATCGGATATGATACAGCTCTGAACACAATTCTGGATGCAGTTGACAAAATCCGCGACACTGCAACTTCACACGAACGTTTGTTCTTTGTAGAAGTCATGGGACGCGACGCCGGCTTCCTGGCGCTGAACGGAGCTATTGCAGCAGGTGCCGAAGCTGCAATCATTCCTGAATTCAATACAGAAGTCGACCAGCTGGAAGAGTTCATCAAGAACGGATTCCGTAAATCAAAGAGCAGCTCTATCGTACTGGTAGCCGAAAGTGAAATCACAGGTGGAGCTATGCATTATGCAGAACGTGTAAAGAACGAATATCCTCAATATGATGTACGTGTAACTATTCTGGGACACTTGCAACGTGGTGGTAAACCGACTGCACACGACCGTATCATTGCCAGCCGAATGGGTGTAGCAAGTATTCAGGCTTTGATGGAAGGACAGCGCAATGTAATGATCGGTATAGAAAATGACCAGATTGTTTATGTTCCGTTTACAAAGGCTATCAAAAACGACAAGCCTATCGACCGTGAACTTGTCAATGTTCTCCACGAATTATCAATCTGATAAATAGAAGTTATATATATAAAAAACTCCTTCATGTTTTCATGAAGGAGTTTTTTTATGAAGTAGTTATTCTTTTACGAGCCTTATACCGTCATCTTCCAATACTATCAGACGTTTTTTATATAAATCTCCGACAGCCTTCTTAAATGTCTTCTTGCTTACCCCGAACGTATTATATATTTGTTCGGCATCTGTCTTGTCATTTATCGGTGTATATCCGTCGTTATCTTTGATATACTGCAACAGAAGCTCTGCAAAATCATCGACCTTCTTCACTCCTCTTTTCTGAAGTTCCAGGTCTATTTTTCCATCTTCACGCACACGTTTCACATAAGCATGCAAACGCATTCCCGGCTCCAGCGGCTGGAAAATCTCATTATGAAACAACATGCCCGAATATTTGTTATCTACAATAACCTTGAATCCCAAATCGGTTTTCTGCCATACAAGCACCTCAGCTTCATCACCCTGATTATACTCAGGACGTTCCTTCGACAGATAATGCTCTATCTTAGCCGATGCCACAATACGGTAACTTTCCTCATCCAGATGTACATGCACCAGATATCGTCCTCCTTTCTGCATCTTGGCCTTCTGTTCACGGAACGGAACAAAAAGGTCCTTCATCAGTCCCCAATCCAGAAATGCACCATACTGGTTTACCCATGCTACCTCCAGACAGGCAAATTCTCCTACTTGAACATAGGGCTCCAGCGTAGTAGCTACCAAGCGCTCATCCATATCAAGATAAATGAACACGTTCAGCACATCGCCCGGTTTACATCCCTGAGGCACATAACGCTTGGGAAGCAATATTTCGCCATCTTCATCACCATTAAGGTACATGCCGAAATCAACTTCCTTAACAACTTCCAACTGATTATATCTTCCTAACTGTATATGACTCATAACAATCACTTATTTCTGCCAAAGATAGCACAAAAAACTTATATACCCGACAATTGAGAGCTACAAAAGAAAGTCTGACAAACCTATTGACTACATTTGCTAAGTCTGAAAGTCATAAAATAAAGTTTTATGGTTATTTTTATCAGAAAATTTATTCCGCCTATAAGTGAAAAACATCATAAAATTGTTTTACTTAGCGGAACATTTTCAAACGAAAAACAACATATCGCATATCATTAAATTTTTTATTCTATGAAACACTCACTTTTCACTTTGGGAATCGTGGCAGCTTCACTTTCTGTCGCCACTCTTTCGTGCACAACTCAACAACAGCCTACAGAAGTTACTTGGGGAACATTCAACATCCGTTATGATAATCCAGGCGACAGCCTGAACAACTGGCAATACCGGAAAGACAATGTAGCTCAATTCATCAAATCACAGGACATCGACATCGTTGGTATGCAAGAGGTTCTTCACAATCAGCTGGAGGATTTAAAATCACGCCTGCCAGAATATGCAGAAGTTGGTGTAGGACGTGAAGATGGAAAAACAAAGGGAGAATACTCACCTCTATTCTACAAGAAAGACCGCTTCGAAGTACTCGACAGTAACACATTCTGGCTCTCACAATATCCGGACAGTGTAGGATTTATCGGATGGGACGGAGCTTGCAGCCGCATTGCAACATGGGCAAAACTGAAGGACAAGAAAACCGGAAAGATCTTTATGGCAGTAAATACTCATTTCGACCATGTAGGAACGGAAGCCAGAAGAAAAGGAGCCCTGCTGATCATTGAAAAAATTAAAGAAATTGTGGGCGATCAGCCAGCTGTACTGACTGGAGATTTCAACGTAACAGACCAGTCGGAAGCTTATGAAACTATAACAACCAATGAGTTTGTACTGAAAGATGCGTATAAGGAAGCTGTACAGCGCGAAGGAGTAGATTACACCTTCCACGACTTTGGACGTATCCCTGCCGACTCTTGCGACAAGATTGACTTCATCTTTGTTACCCCACAGATCAAAGTTGAAAGCAGCTATATTCCTCAAGAAGCTGAAGAAGCCGGACAATTCCTGTCTGACCACAACCCTGAGGTAGTTCATCTGTCATTCTAAATGGATTTTATAAAAAAGATTTGCATCAGAAAAGACCGTTCAAAGTCAATTCTGATGCAAATCTGCATATGTAAAGATGTAGCTTGCTATTTTATCATTCCATCTACAATGTGAATTGTACGGTCAGTCTGCGCAGCCAGTTCCTCATCGTGAGTTACAATAACAAAAGTCTGCCCCAGCTTATCACGCAAATCGAAGAACAAGCGGTGAAGTTCAATCTTATTCTGTGTATCCAGACTGCCAGAAGGTTCATCTGCCAGTACGACAGAAGGATGGTTTATCAGTGCACGCGCTACGGCAACACGCTGTTTTTCTCCTCCCGACAGTTCAGCCGGTTTGTGCGAGGCACGTTCGGCAAGTCCCAGAAAATCCAACATTTCACGGGCATTTTTCTTTGCCTCAGAAGCAGAAATTCCCTGAATTAAAGCAGGAATCATTACATTCTCCAATGCCGTAAATTCAGGCAACAGCTGATGAAACTGAAAAACGAATCCGATTTCCTTGTTTCTGAAAGCCGACAGTTCTTTCTCTTTCAGACGGTTTACTTCCGTACCATTCAGCACTATCCTTCCGCTGTCAGGTTTATCGAGCGTACCCATTATCTGAAGCAAGGTAGTCTTTCCTGCCCCACTAGGTCCGACAATACTTACTACTTCTCCTTTATTTATAATAAGGTCTATCCCTTTCAATACCTGCAGTGAACCAAAGCTCTTGGTTATTCCTTCCAACTGAATCATCGTTCTACAATTTTCGTATTACATATTCTGCCAGATAACAGCCAAATACGGCGGGCATATAGCTCACTGTTCCGGCTGTAGACTTTTTATTCTGTTCATCGTCTACCAGTATGACAGCATTCGGATCTGCCTGTTCGGTACTGAACACTACCGGCAACTTACGTTTCATTCCCATTTTCTGCAAACGTTTACGCACTGCCTTGCTCAGTCCGCAATGATAAGTTTCCCATAAGTCGGCAAAACGCACCTGCGTAATATCTCGTTTGGCTCCGGCCCCCATGCTGCTTACAATCTTAATACCACGCTGCAAGGCATGGTAAATAAGATAACACTTGGGAGCTACCGTATCAATTGCATCAACCACAAAGTCGAATTTGGCGCTGTCAAGCAGTTCAGGTATTGCTTCATCCTTCAGATATACTGGCAATACCGTAAGTTGAAGTTCCGGATTTATATCGAGAAAACGCTCTGCCAGGACTTCAGCCTTCTGTCTGCCTAGTGAAGAGTGTGTAGCAGGAAGCTGCCTGTTAATATTGCTGGGTTGTACTGTATCGGCATCTACAATAGTCATCCGGCCTACTCCAGCACGGCAAATCATTTCCGCAGCATAGGCTCCCACTCCTCCGAGTCCGACCACCAGCACATGTGCCTGTCTTAAACGGTCGGTCTTATCTTTTCCCAACAACAACTCGGTGCGTTGCTGCCAGGCCTTACTATCTTCGCTCATGAATTCTTTTTAAACCATTTATAGAACCAGTTGCCCACCTTATCATAATATTGTGTTTCAGCCCATCCGCGCGGATCGGAGAACGACAGACTTTCATTCGGATCACCCTTCTGTTCGGGATAAAGCAACATGATACTGTTATTATTAAAATATTTAGATATCTGCATCGGCAATCGCTCAAAAGCTGAATCGTATGAGATAGAGCCACGGCGTGCACTGATGATTACCAGCAAATGATCATAGTTCACCTGTCCGGTCAAAAGAAGCAAGTCATCCCAATCCTCCAGTTCGGAATAAGCCACACGCGTATCCTTATGCTTTTTCTGTATATATCCACGTATATAACCCAATGTCTGAGGATGAGCATAGAAGTGAACCCTACATCCCAACTGGCTGCTCATACGACACATGTGAGTTATCCATTTCATAAATCCGTGTTCGAACTCAGCTTTCGGAGGTACAGCCACGATAATACGCCTCAACGTATTGACAGGAATCAGGAAGCGCGCTACCATCACTTGCAGATAAGTATTTTTCAGCAGATTTTCTGTCAGATTACCAAAGAAAGAATCGACGATACTCATTTTACAATGCAGACCAATGATGATATTCGTCGCTTCGTATTCCTTCGCAGTATGCAAGATACCGGTAGTAATATTCAAGTCGAAACGCGATACGGTTTTCAGCCTTACGCTGGTCGAAGCCGCTATCTGTGCCGCACGTTCCAGACTGCGTTTGCCACGCATTTCCTGTTTTACCGAACCGTTGTTATCGTTGATTACATTTAGAGCTACCAGATTATCCGGCTGCTTTTCGTCGCGTACCACCATAGCCAGACTCATCAGACTTTCCAGCGTTTCAGGATTTGCTACTGGAATCAGGAATTTTTCTTTTTCCTGAGCCTTCTCGTCACTCACTTCCGCATCGTCCATTGCAATACGTTTGGCTGCATGCTCTGTAATAAACGAACTAACCACACAGGTCACCAGAATAAGTAAGATTGTTCCATTCAGTACATCTTCGTTCAACAGACGTTCTCCATTGGGAAGAATGATATTATATCCCACCAGTACGGCTGCCAGTGTAGCAGCTGCCTGTGCATTGCTCAAGCCGAACATCAGTTCACGTTCCAAAGCACGCATCTTATATATCTTCTGTGTAAGCCATGAAGCAATCCATTTACCCAACAGTGCAACGATAATCATCACTACAGCTACCTTGACAGAATCTATATGACCGAACAGGACATTTACGTCGATCAACATTCCCACACCGATAAGGAAATAAGGAATAAACAAAGCGTTTCCTACAAACTCCAGATGACTCATCAGCGGAGAAACATGAGGTATCAGCCTGTTCAGAACCAATCCGGCAAGGAAAGCTCCCAAAATACCTTCCATTCCCACAAACTCCATCAGTCCGGCTCCGAGGAAAACCATTGCCATTACAAAGATATACTGCACTACATTGTCGCTGTAACGACGGAAGAACCATCGTCCGATACGAGGGAAAGCATACATAATGACTACGCTCAGCACAACAACTTTCAGCACCAGCCATATCCAGAACATTTCGGAAGTTTCACCCTTATACATACCTCCCACTACTGCCAGAACCAGCAGTGTCAGTGTATCGGTCACAGCAGTACCTCCCACAGCAATGCTTACAGCCCGCTGACGGTTAATGCCATAACGGATTACAATAGGATAAGCAATCAACGTATGCGATGCATACATACTGGCCAGCAAAACCGAAGTAGCCAGACTATAACCAAGCAGATGAAGATTGGTCCATATACCTATTCCCAACGGAAAAATAAAAGCCAGCAGTCCCAGCACGGTAGCCTTTACACGAATGCTCTTAAAATCCTCCATGTTCATTTCGAGTCCGGCAAGGAACATGATATAATAAAGTCCCACCTTGCCAAACAGCTCAAAACTGCTGTCACGTGCCAATATATTGAATCCATGCTCACCGATAACGACTCCCGCCAGAATCATACCGATAATGTGAGGAATACGCAACCGTTCCAAAACAATGGGAGCGAACAATATAATAACCAGCACCAGGAAAAAAATCCACGTAGGGTCGGTGACAGGAAGATGAAAATCAAAGTTTACAAAATCGAGCACTTCTTTCATAAATAGGCGTTACTATTTCATTTTAGAAACAAAAATACAAAAAAACTTCCTATTTTCCGTATTAATAATTCAGAATGTTTTATTTTTGCAATCGGAAATATTGGCAGACGAAACACATCGTTTCAAAAACAAATAAGTTTCTTAACAAAGAGAAGATAAAACAGTCTGCACAGTAAGAAAATGTAAGTATTAACAGTTTAAGAATTTGTAAAAGAAAATGAGAGTAGCTATTGTTGGTGCAAGCGGAGCAGTAGGACAGGAGTTCCTGCGTGTGCTTGATGAGAGAAATTTTCCGATAGACGAATTGTTATTATTCGGTTCTTCACGCAGTGCAGGACGAAAATACACGTTCCGCGGAAAAGAAATCGAAGTGAAACTGCTGCAACACAATGATGACTTCAAAGGTGTTGATGTTGCCTTCACTTCTGCAGGAGCAGGTACTTCTAAGGAATTTGCCGAAACTATCACCAAATACGGCGCTGTAATGATAGACAACTCAAGTGCATTCCGTATGGATGCTGATATTCCTTTGGTAGTACCCGAAGTAAATGCTGAAGATGCTTTAAACCGTCCGCGTGGTATTATCGCTAACCCGAACTGTACTACTATACAGATGGTGGTAGCATTGAAGTCTATCGAAAAACTGTCACATATCAAACGTGTACATGTTTCTACTTATCAGGCTGCCAGTGGAGCTGGTGCAGCTGCAATGGACGAACTCTACGAACAATACCGTCAGGTACTTGCCGGCGAACCTGTAACTGTTGAAAAGTTCGCTTATCAGCTTGCGTTCAACCTGATACCTCAAATCGACGTATTTACCGACAACGGTTATACTAAAGAGGAAATGAAAATGTTCAACGAAACACGTAAGATCATGCACTCTGACGTAAAAGTAAGTGCAACTTGTGTACGTGTTCCGGCTCTTCGTTCTCACTCAGAAAGCATCTGGGTAGAAACAGAACGTCCGGTTTCTGTAGAAGAAGCTCGTCAGGCTTTTGCTGAAGGAGAAGGTCTGGTACTGATGGATAATCCTGAAAAGAAAGAATATCCGATGCCGTTGTTCCTCGCAGGTAAAGATCCTGTATATGTAGGACGTATCCGTAAGGATCTTGCAGACGAAAACGGTCTGACATTCTGGATTGTTGGTGACCAGATAAAGAAGGGTGCTGCACTGAATGCTGTACAGATTGCCGAATACTTGATTAAAGTAAAGAACATCTAAGAAACCAATTCCATTCATTATACACGAAGAGATAAAACATCTTCTGTCGCCACGTAACAGGGAAGATTGTTTTATCTCTTCTTTTTATTTTCTGCTTTTCTATCTATGGAATACACCAGCCATTATAATTCTCCACTCGGACAGATCACTTTAGCCAGTAACGGAACATGCCTCACCGGTTTATGGTTCGAAGGCCAAAAGTTTTTTGCACATACGCTGGCCAATTGTACTCAAGAAAAAGATCTTCCCGTTTTTCACCAAACATCCGAATGGCTGGATTGCTATTTCAGTGGAAAGAAACCTGACTTTACACCTGCTCTCCAGCTGAATGACACACCCTTCCGAATTACTGTATGGAAAATCCTGCAACAGATACCTTACGGAGAAGTAGTTACTTATAAAGATATTGCTCAAGAAATAGCACGACAGAAAGGTATTTCAAGCATGTCGGCACAAGCTATAGGAGGAGCAGTAGGGCACAACCCTATCAGTATTATCATTCCTTGCCACCGTGTAATAGGAAGTAACGGTAACCTGACGGGATATGCAGGAGGACTTGACCGGAAAATAAACTTACTAGCTCTTGAGGGTGCTGACATTGCAAAATACCTCATATCCACAACTGATTTCATACACGTTAAAAAAACATGCTGATGTTTCTTCTAAAAGATGCTGATGTTTTCCCCAAAAGATGCTGATGTTTTACAGAACTTTTGCCCATATTTTTCAAAAACATGCTGATGTTTTCAGTACACCATACCCCTAAAAAGAGAACACCATCTTCTGCACATGCAAAAGATGGTGTTTTCCTTTCAATATCTGTTATAAAGATATTCTTATTTATGCGTTTTTACAATCTGAGTCGGAGCTAGTTCGGCATTACGCTTTTCAGTCTGTGCTACAACGTTACGTGCCAGTTCAAGGAAAGCTTGTCCGGTCACAGAGTTTTCATCCAGCGCAACCGGTGTACCTTTATCTCCGTTTTCACAGATACTCTGTACGATAGGAATCTGTCCCAGCAACGGAACATTCAGTTCTTCTGCCAGCTTCTTTGTTCCTTCTTTTCCGAAAATATAATATTTGTTTTCAGGCAGCTCTGCTGGAGTAAACCACGACATATTCTCTACCAGTCCGAGAATAGGTACGTTTACCTTATCGTTCATGTACATATTGATACCTTTGCGTGCGTCGGCAAGAGCAACCTGCTGAGGAGTGCTGACAATAACAGCTCCTGTAATAGCCAACGTCTGAAGCAAAGTCAGATGAATATCGCTTGTTCCCGGAGGAGTATCGAGAATAAAATAATCTAAATCTCCCCATTTGGCATCACCGACCAGCTGTTTCAAGGCATTGCTAGCCATACCTCCACGCCATAAAGTAGCCTGATCCGGATCGACAAAGAACCCGATAGAAAGCAGTTCGATACCATACTTTTCAATCGGAACAATCAAATCACGACCATCTACCATTTCAGCATAAGGACGAGCATCTTCTACCTGGAACATTTTAGGTACAGAAGGTCCGAAGATATCCGCATCGAGCAAACCTACTTTATAACCCAGTTTCGAAAGTGCTACTGCCAGATTGGCTGCTACGGTAGACTTTCCTACTCCACCCTTACCGGAAGAAACGGCAATCACGTTCTTTACCTGCGGAAGCATCTTTCCCGGTTCCGGACGGGCAGCCTGACGACTTTCTGTAGCAATCGTCACTTCTACATCCTTTGATATATAGGTATGAATAGCAGTTTCGGCAGATTTAACTACCGATTTCATAAACGGATCGGTCGGTTTCTCGAATATCAATGAGAAGCTCACCTTCATCCCGTCAATACGAATATTATCGGCCACCATTTCGGCTTCTACAATATTCTTTCCATTTCCCGGATAACGCACCGTTGCCAGCGCATCAAGAATAAGTTTTGGATAAAGTGTCATAATATCTCAAATTATTATTATTTACTTGTTTTCAGCCCGCTGCGTTTGCTGCGGTTGTAACTGCGATAATCATCCAGTTCAATTTCTACATCCGGTTCCTGCAACTCTCCTTCCTGAGGCAGACGGAACTTAATGTACTTTATATTTAAGCCACGATCCAGCCATTGCTGTTCGTAATAGGTACGGATACTCAGAATATCATCATCCATACCCGAATGATACAGGTCATCAGTCATAAACTCTACCGGCAGATTATTGGCTTCTATCATGTATTTGGTGTAAGTGTACATGAAATTACTGTCGGTCTTGAGATGTATCAGTCCGTCGGGCACAAGAAACTTACGGTAACGGTTCATGAAATAGGTAGAAGTAAGTCGCTTGGTAGCCTTCTTCATCTGCGGATCAGAGAAAGTCAGCCAGATTTCACTCACTTCTCCCGGAGCAAAGAAGCGGTCGATAATTTCGATATTGGTACGCAGAAAAGCAGCGTTTTTCAATCCTTCATTCAAGGCTTCGGTAGCTCCTGTCCACATACGTGCACCTTTTATATCTACTCCGATAAAGTTTTTGTCGGCATAACGTCGTGCCAGTCCCACGGTATATTCACCGCGACCGCAACCCAATTCCAATACAATCGGATTATCGTTCTTAAAGAAATCCTTGTTCCATTTTCCTTTCATCTCGAACGGAACATCATCTACCACCGAATATGGATATTCGAACACATGCGGATACTCCGCCATATCTGCAAACTTTGCCAGCTTTCCTTTTCCCATTTTTTTACTGAGTTCTTCTTGTTTTGGGCACAAAGTTACGTTTTTTCACCGGAACGGACAAAAAAGATTTACTACAGAAAACACCACGGGCAGACAGAGATTCCAACCTCTCTGCCTGCCCGTTATATATGCAATGATTACAACTATCCGTATTATACTTCTTCGCTGGCGTTTCTACCGCTCAATTCTGCTTTCAAATCTTCATAAAAAGCTGCACGTGCAGTAGACATATAAGGCTGCAAAAACAGTAATCCGATACCCAAAGTCAACACAGATAAAATCATCCAGCCGATAAAACTCAAATCAAGCAAGAATAACTTCATCTTATAACCGTTCATCATGCTCATACTTTTTTCGATAGCAGCATTATATTTCAATTCCGGTTCATCTTTTAATATATAATAAGTCATAGCATAAGAATACGATTTGATAATACCCGGAACAATCAGCAGACAAGTCCATAACACCGTATAAATAGCAACTAAAATACCCGTACCCCAGATTCTTCCGAAGTCCTTGAATCCATCAAACAGTTTACCAATCTCAAGCGGTTTTCCTTCGCGGAACAAGCCGAGGAACAATATGGCAAATCCATACGTAAGCGGATACGTTATTATAAGTGAAACAACAGTTCCCACCTTAGGAATAGAACTAACACCTCCTGCTATCAGTAAATAGAGCAACGTAACAAGTGCAGCTATCGTCCAGTTGCCCGACAGTGTTGTACGTGAAGCTGCGCGCAGTTCAGAATTAAGTTTTAACATAGTATTAGATTTTAAAGGTTAATAATTCACTTTACTCTACAATCATTACCCATCCGTATGGATCAGCCTCGTCACCATACTGGATAGCACGCAGTTTGTTGTAAAGTTTTTCACTGATAGCCCCCGGCTTACCGTCTTTTGCAATGACATACGATTTATGGTTTTCCAAATCGTCGATACGTTCAATCGGACTGATAACGGCTGCTGTTCCACATGCACCAGCTTCTTCGAATGTAGCAAGTTCTTCTTCCGGAATAGGACGGCGTTCTACCTTCATACCCATATCTTCAGCAAGCTGCATCAAGCTGCGGTTTGTAATAGAAGGAAGAATAGAAGAAGACAACGGTGTAACATATGTATTATCTTTGATACCGAAGAAATTGGCAGCTCCACACTCATCAATATATTTCTTTTCCTTGGCATCCAGATAAAATTCACTAGCATAACCTGCATCGTGAGCCATCTTATTGGCACGAAGGCTGGCAGCATAGTTACCACCGACCTTGAATGTACCGGTTCCCAGCGGAGCAGCACGGTCGAACTCACGAATAATAACATAAGGATTGGTTGCAAAACCACCTTTGAAATAAGGACCTACCGGAGTAACGAAAATGACAAAAAGATATTCGCTTGCCGGATGAACACCTACCTGTGCACCCGTACCGATCAGCAACGGACGAATATAAAGAGATGCACCGCTTTCATAAGGAGGAATGAAACGCTCGTTTGCCTTTACAACCATACGTACAGCTTCACAGAACTTTTCAGTCGACAGTTCCGGCATCAGGATACCTCTACAAGTACTTTGCAAGCGTTCTGCATTAGCCTGCGGACGGAATACACGGATTTTTCCATCTTTTCCACGATAAGCCTTCAATCCTTCGAAAGCTTCCTGTCCGTAATGCAGACAAGTAGCAGCCATATGAATATTCAATGTTTCTTCCGAACAAAGTTCCAGTTCACCCCATTTTCCGTCGCGATAGTAGCAACGTACATTGTAATCTGTCTTCATATAACCGAAAGACAGTTTAGACCAATCTATTTCTTTCATTGTTAATATAATGTTTATGTTTTACATTCCGTTACAAGTATTTAAGCAAAAGTAAAGTTTATATTTGCAAAATCCAACTTAATCACAGCTTTTTTCCACTTTATCACCCTCATCGAGCATCTTTTTGATTTCAGCATCTGCTTTATACAGTTTATCCCGACAATACTTTATCAGTTTTTGAGCTTCTTTCAGATTATCGCCCAGCTCGTCTATATCGAGTTCGTTACCTTCTATTCGTGCCACGATAGCTTCCAGGCGTTTCATTGCTTCGGTATAAGTTTCTTTTTTTGTTGCCATAATTATATCACTTTACTCTTAAATTCTCCTTTCGCTACTTTAGTAACAACTTCATCACCGGGAAGAAGTTGTGTTGCATCCGTTACCGCTCTCCCATTTTTTAAGGTAATACTGTACCCTTTCTTTAACAACAGTTCTGGGGAAGAGGCCTTGACTTGCTGTTCGATCAGTGCCAGACGATGCTTTTCCCGTTGTAGAATCACCTCCAAAGCCGTAGCTATACGACGGTCAATCTGCAACCGGTGTTCTTCTTTCAGGAAACGTGCCTGCCATCCCATCTGTATCTGCTTGGTCAGTCTTTCCTGACGGAAATGTTCATGCTGGAGGCGCATCTGTACCCGTACAGGAATGCGAGATACCCAATGCTCAAACTGTTCCTTTTTACGAGTAAACAAAACCGGCAGTTCCTGATAGATAAATTGTGTATAGCGTTCAAGGCGTTCTGCTGTCTGCCTCAAATGATTTATCAGAAACTCGGCAGCAGCAGTCGGAGTTTTAACTCGTGTATGCGATACCATATCGAGCACCGTATCGTCACGTTCATGACCGATGCCGGTTATGATAGGTAACGGAAACTGTGCACAGTGTGTAGCAAGCTCATACGTATCGAATCCGGACAAATCGGATGTAGCCCCTCCTCCACGGATAATGACAACGACGTCCCAACGGTCGCACTCTGCATTGATCCGTTCCAGAGCAGAAATAATAGAACTTTCTACAGCTTCTCCCTGCATGACTGCCGGAAACAATCGAGAATGGAAAGCAAAGCCAAAGGCGTTGTTCTCCAATTGATTACAAAAATCACCATAACCGGCTGCTGTAGCCGAAGATATAACCGCGATACGCTGTGTAAGTTCCGGCAATGCCAGTTCCTTATTCAGTGTCAGAACACCCTCTTCATTTAGGCGTTTCAGAATTTCTTTCCGGCGAAGTGCCATATCACCCAGCGTATAAGTAGGATCTATATCTGTTACGGTCAACGAATATCCATAAAGTTCATGAAAATCGACACTGACCTTCACCAATACCTTAATACCCGAAACGAATGCCTGACCGGTTTCCCGTTCGAAATAAGCTTTCAGCTGATAATATACATTACTCCAGATAATCCCCCTTGCCTTTGCAATCAGGGCATTGCTTTTTGCATCCTTCTGCACAAACTCCAGATAACAATGGCCGGAATAATTTGCCCGCATATCGCTAAGCTCCGCCTGTACCCAATAAGTATCAGGAAGACAAGTACGAATACTTTTGCGTACCAGTGAGTTCAGTTCTTGCAAAGATAAAGATGAATGTTCCATAAAATCTGACACTTTCGATAATGCAAAGATAAAGAAAGTTTTTTCCTTGTATGGAATTTTAAGTACCTTTGCCGCGAATTTAATCGTAAAAAGAGTTTTATGACACAAAAAGGAACAGCAACCGAACTGGGAAACCAACCCATCGGCAAACTATTGATGCAGTATGCCATTCCGGCCATTATCGCGATGACAGCATCTTCACTTTATAACATGGTAGACAGTATTTTTATCGGACATGGAGTAGGTGCCATGGCTATTTCGGGTCTTGCCATTACTTTCCCTCTGATGAACCTGGCTGCTGCTTTCGGTTCACTGGTAGGTGTAGGAGCTTCTACCCTTGTTTCTGTTAAGTTAGGACAAAAAGATTATTCCACAGCCCAGCAGATTTTAGGGAATGTAGTATCCCTAAACCTGATTATCGGTATCTTGTTTACGATACTGACACTTGCTTTTCTTGATCCTATCTTGTACTTTTTCGGAGCCAGTGAAGTTACTCTACCCTATGCACGCGACTATATGGTAACCATTCTTCTCGGAAACGTAGTTACTCATATGTATCTGGGACTAAACTCCGTACTGCGTTCTGCCGGCCATCCGCAAAAGGCAATGGCAGCAACCATACTGACCGTCGTCATCAATACCCTATTAGACCCTTTGTTCATCTATGGATTCGGTATGGGAATACGTGGAGCAGCTATAGCAACCATTCTGGCACAGATTATATCTTTATGCTGGCTGATTAAAATATTCTGCAACAAAAACGAACTTTTACATTTCCGCCGCGGTATTTACCGATTGAAAGGCGTGTTGGTAGAAAATATTATCGGAATCGGTCTTGCTCCTTTCTTCATGAACGTAGCCTCTTGTATGATAGTGATTCTGATCAACAAAGGGCTGAAACTGTACGACGGTGACCTTGCCATAGGAGCCTTCGGTATAGTAAACCGAATTGTATTTCTTTTCGTAATGATTGTCATGGGGTTAAACCAAGGTATGCAACCTATTGCCGGATACAATTTCGGAGCCCGTCAATTTCATCGGGTAAACCATGTCATGAAACTGACCGTAATAGCTGCTACAATCGTCACATCTACCGGCTTTCTTGTTGGTGAACTTATACCGGAACTTGCTGTATCGGCTTTTACAACCGACAGCAAGTTGATCGAACTGTCCGCACGGGGACTCCGAATAACAGTCATGTTCTTCCCGATTATCGGATTCCAGATGGTAACATCTAACTTTTTCCAGAGTATCGGAATGGCAAAAAAGGCCATTATCCTTTCATTAAGCCGACAGGTGCTGATTCTTATCCCATGCCTGCTGATACTTCCTTTATTCTGGGGAGCAGACGGAATCTGGTTCAGCATGCCGATATCCGATATCCTAGCCAGCCTGATTGCAGGATTTATGCTATACAACCAGTTTAAACAATTCAAGCAAAAGGCAGCAGAAATAAATTAAAAGCAAAAATTTTTATTTATATTTGCCTTACAAACCAAACCTCATTCAATTATGAACAATCACTATATAATCAACCTCGGACGTCAGCTGGGCAGCGGCGGAAAGGAAATTGGTGAAAAACTGGCTAAAGACTTAGGTATAGCTTTCTACGATAAAGAACTGATCAATCTGGCTTCTAAAGAAAGCGGACTATGTAAAGAGTTCTTTGAAAAAGCAGACGAGAAAGCTTCGCAAAGCATCTTGGGAGGATTGTTCGGAACACGTTTTCCTTTTATAACAGAAGGAGCTTATCCATATAACTCTTATTTAAGCAACGATTCGCTGTTCAAGATACAGAGTGATGTGATACGTCATCTGGCAGAACAAAAGTCGTGTCTGTTTGTAGGACGCTGTGCAGATTATATTTTACGCGATTTCCCGCGTTGTGCCAACATTTTCGTATCGGCTTCTCCCGAAGCGCGCATTGAAAGACTGATGAAACTGCATAACATCAGTGCAGAAAAAGCAGAAGAACTGATGGAGAAAGCAGACAAAAAACGTTCTTCATATTACAACTACTACAGCTATAAGACATGGGGAGCAGCTGCAACCTATCACCTCTGCATCGATTCTTCGGTTTTAGGCATTGACGGAACTGTTGAATTCATCAAACAATTCGTAAAGCTGAAATTACAGCTTCCTTAAATTCTTAGAAAGTTATTTCACAGTCAAAAGAGAATATGTCTAAACCATATATTCTCTTATATAATAAAAGAACCATATCATTACTCACCCAATTAGAATCTGATATGGTTCTTTTTTATTTAGCTTATCGGTTGCTACACTTTTTTCAAACTTTCTGTTTAGTTTTACGAGCTTTCTCCTCACACAGATTTTGAGAATTATCAGAAGAGTTCTCAATATTTTTCTTATACAAATACTGATAAAAATCATATTGAGCACGTACTTTCGGTTCGTCAGGAGTACGTTTGAATATATTCTTCAGTTCCTTGTCTACCCAGCAAGCTTTCCAGTTAGCACGAAGCTGCATATCGAGCATATCTATTAATTCCTGCTTCAAGCTCTTGTCCAAAACAGGTGTTACAGCCTCTATACGGCGATACAGATTACGCCTCATCCAATCAGGAGAACCGATAAACAACCGCGGATCTCCATCATTACCGAAATACCATACGCGGGCATGTTCCAGAAAACTGTCGACAATACGGGTAACACGAATATTGCTACTAAACGACTCTCCGGGAACCAGACAGCATATTCCTCGTACAATCAGATCTATTTTTACCCCGGCCTCGCTTGCTTTGTACAGTTCGTCTATCATAGTGAGGTCTTGTAAAGCATTCATCTTAAGAATAATTCTCCCCTGCCTGCCAGCTTTAGCCAAAGCAATTTCATGATGAATCATACGTTTTAACTCCGGAAGCAAGTTAAAACGGGCTATCAGCATACGTTTAAACCGAGGTTCATCCACTTCCTTACGCAAAAAACGGAACAGCGTATGCATATCTTCCACTATCACCCGATTGCACGTAAATAGCGCAATATCGGAATAAATCTTAGCTGTTTTCTCATTGAAATTTCCTGTACTTACATAAGCATAGCTACGTATTTGTTCCCCTTTTTTATTATAACGTAATACAAGTGCGACCTTAGCATGTACCTTGAGTCCCGGAATACTGTACAGTATCCTGATTCCGGCTTTCTTCATCAGTTCGGCCGTGGCCAGATTGTTTTCTTCGTCGAAGCGAGCTTTTAGCTCTACAAACACTGTTACCTGTTTACCGTTTTGCGCGGCGGCGATCAACGTATTGATAACCTCCGAATGTTCGGCTACCCGATATTGGGTAATCATAATCTCCCGACACAAGGGATCGTGAACAGCTTCGTAAAGAAAATGTGTAAAATGATCAAAACTATGATACGGATAATGCAACATCAAATCCTTACGAGCTATCCGGCGATACATAAAATTCTTACCTTCCAGTCCGGAAAGCCTCATCGGAACCGGCTTAGCCAAAGGCTTCAAATCTGGATTCGGATTAGGTAGTGAAGACAAATCTTCCAAATTCAAATGTTTATCTCCCGGAACCAGTTCCTCACTGTCGATAGAAAAAGCATCGGTCAGAAACTCCAGGAAATCAGCAGGCATCTTACGATCGTACACAAAACGTGCTATCGCTCCAATCTTACGCTTCTTAACTTTCTCTTTCAGTTTCTCCACCATATTTTCCGAAGGAACATCATCTACAAATACATCCGCATCACGCGAAATTTTACAGCAATAGCTGCAATCTACATCGTAGCCGACAAAAACTTCAGCAAGATTAGCCTTTACGATATCCTCCAGAAACATCAGATAATAATTATCACCTTGTTTGGGAAGTTCCACAAAACGAGGAACCTTGCTGTATGGCATCTTGATAATGAAATACTCCATCCGTCCTGTTTCATGGCAACATACCCGTACCGCCAGATACTGGCGTTTATCACGAAGAAACATCCTGACCTTCTCTTTTTCAATCTTTACCGGTTGCAAGTAAGGAAATACTTCCTCCATGAAAAAGCGATGTACAAAATCACGGTGAAAATCTTCCACTTCCCTTTTCGACTGATAAAAAATTATATGATTCTGACGGAGTCCGGGCAATATCTTCTGCTCGTAAATCCGGATTCTATCTTCCAGTTGTGCATTGACTATCTCCGCAATTTTACGAATCAGCTCATGTGCCTGGTCTACAGTCATGTCTTCGCTTTTTCCACCGGAAGCAACAACTTTATGTTCGGCAACACGGACCTTATAGAACTCCTCCAGATTGGATGAATAAATTGCAATGAAGTTTATCCGCTCATACAATGGCAAATCATCGTCATCAGCTTCGAGCAACACACGATGATTGAAGGAAAGCCAGCTTATGTCGCGATTGAAATATCTATATTGTTTTTCCATAATGCCATGAATCAAGGTTGAGTCAAAAATACTATCTTTGTCCGACAAAACCAAAGAAAAAATGACAAGAATCGGATTATTATCGGACACTCACGGCTACTGGGACGAACGTTACCTGAAATATTTTGATCCGTGCGACCAGATATGGCATGCCGGCGATATCGGTTCGATGGAAGTAGCAGAACGCCTCGCAGCCTTCCGTCCCCTGAAAGCAGTATATGGAAATATAGACGGACAAGACATGAGGCACACGTTTCCTGAAACAGCACGCTTCACTGTCGACGGAGCAGATGTACTGATGAAACATATAGGAGGATATCCCGGTAAATATGATCCTTCTATCCGCTCTGTCCTCTTTGCCAATCCTCCCAAGCTTTTTATAAGCGGTCATTCACATATTCTGAAGGTGAAATATGACCAGACACTCGGATTACTGCACATAAATCCCGGAGCAGCAGGAATATACGGATTCCATACGGTCCGTACTTTAGTACGTTTCAGCATCGACAACGGAAACTTTTCCGACCTGGAAGTAATAGAATTAAACAAGTAATTGTTTGCCTGATTAAAAAAACTTTCCGAAATTTGTAACCGATTTTAAGCAACATCTTATATGAAAACTTATTTAGTAACAGGAGCAGCCGGATTTATCGGCGCCAATTATATAAAGTATATCTTAGCAAAACACGAAGACATTAAGGTTGTTATACTTGACGCTTTGACTTATGCCGGAAATCTAGGTACTATTGCCAAAGATGTAGACAACGAACGTTGCTTTTTCATAAAAGGCAACATATGCGACCGTGAGCTTGCCGACCGACTTTTTTCAGAATATAAATTCGATTATATCGTAAATTTCGCTGCCGAAAGCCACGTAGACCGCAGTATAGAAAATCCACAGCTGTTCCTTCAGACTAATATCCTGGGAACTCAAAACCTGCTGGATGCAGCCCGCCGTGCATGGGTTACCGGAAAAGACGAAAACGGTTATCCTACATGGAGAAAAGATGTACGCTATCATCAGGTATCAACCGACGAAGTATATGGTTCGCTGGGTGAAGAAGGCTTCTTCACTGAAGAAACTCCTTTATGTCCTCACAGCCCATACAGTGCGTCAAAGACCAGTGCCGATTTAATCGTAATGGCATATCGTGACACTTATAAGATGCCGGTTACTATCACACGTTGCTCAAACAATTACGGTCCTTATCACTTCCCGGAAAAACTGATTCCGTTAATTATCAAAAATATCCTTGAAGGAAAACGCCTTCCTGTCTATGGAAACGGTACAAACGTACGCGACTGGTTGTATGTAGAAGACCACTGCAAGGCTATCGATCTGGTAGTACGCCAGGGTAAGAACGGAGAAATTTACAATGTAGGCGGACACAACGAAAAACAGAATATAGAAATCGTAAAACTTACCATTGCTACAATCCGACGTTTAATGGAAGAAGAACCTGCTTACCGCAAGGTTTTGAAGAAAAAAGAACTGGATGAAAATGGTGAAATCCGCATCGACTGGATAAACGATTCACTGATTACTTTTGTAAAAGACCGTTTGGGACATGACCAGCGTTATGCTATCGACCCGACTAAGATTACTCGTGAACTGGGATGGACTCCCGAAACTAAGTTCGAAGATGGTATTGTAAAAACCATTATCTGGTACTTGAACAATCAGGACTGGGTAAAGAGCGTTACTAGCGGCGATTATCAGAATTACTACGAAAACATGTATAAAAACAGATAAATATATTTTTATCTGAACTGCTATATAACAAAAAATGTCCCGCAGGATTTGTTTTCAATCCTGCGGGATTTTTTTGTCTTTATACCTCATACATACAATACATTATTATTGTCTTAGCAATCTATATTAACTTTCTATCAGCAAACTAACATTCTTTTGAGGCTCAAAATAGAAAATAACAGACTTACTTATATTATAATCCATACGTTAGAGTACAAAAAATCCCCTGCTTTAGCTTTATTCATGCTGATTATATGGCTAAAAGCAGGAGATTTTTTACTATTAAAGTTTCAACCTATAAGATTTTTACTTTATACTTTATTTTAAGACAAGTTCGGAAAGCTGATAAAACATCAGGAAAAAGCCTCATTTTTTTGTACAAAGAATTACAACTTTTGTAGAAAAATAAAAAAAACATCAGCATGTTTTCTCTGTCTTTTCAGCAAAAATAAAAACACTTTCCCCTATGAATCATAAAAAGCTGTCAATCACTACTGTTTCAACAGATAAGCTTTAAACGACGTAAAGTCTTTTTGCATAGGTACACTTTGTTTTGTACCACGCATGAAAGCCTGTAGCTTTTCGGGTATCTTTACTTCTGTACCGATAATCGCTTCTACTGTTTGCAGGAACTTCGCCGGATGAGCAGTTTCAAGAAAGACTCCGTTTTCTTCAGGCTGCAAGTCTTCTGCCAAGGCACGATACCCACATGCACCATGAGGGTCGAGCAGATATCCGGTTTCTTCGTAAGTTTTCTGTACTGTTTCACGTATCTGTTCGTCGGTATAAGTCTCCCCACTAATTTCGGATGCTATAGCATCGTGACTACCTTCATATAAATCGAGGATACGGGCAAAATTACTTGGATCTCCTACATCCATAGCATTGGCAATGGTTGCTATTGAGGGTCGAGGACTGTATTCTCCAGTCTTCAGGTATTGATAAAAGATGTCATTACGGTTATTTGCCGCAATGAAGCGTTTCACGGGTAGTCCCATACGCTTACCAAACAGGCCGGCTGTTATGTTTCCGAAGTTTCCGCTAGGCACGCAAATCACCAAATTGTCTGCTTTTCCTTGCTTTTTCATCTGTGCATACGCATAGAAATAATAAAAAGCCTGAGGCAAGAAACGGGCCACATTGATAGAATTTGCCGAAGTGAGCTGCATATGTTCGTTCAGTTCCTTATCCATAAAGGCATTCTTTACCAGTGCCTGACAGTCATCGAACGTACCGTCTACTTCAATAGCCGTTATATTCTGTCCGAGTGTAGTAAACTGCTTTTCCTGAATCTCGCTGACTTTACCTTTCGGGTAAAGCACATATACATGAATCCCTTCTACCCCCAGAAAACCATTTGCTACGGCACTACCCGTATCTCCGGAAGTAGCAACCAATACATTCACCTGTTTCTTGCCTTCCTTACGGATGAAATATCCCAGCAAGCGTGCCATGAAACGTCCGCCTACATCCTTAAAAGCCAATGTAGGACCATGAAACAGTTCCAGCGAGTAAATATTGTCCTTCACCTTCACTACCGGAGCATCAAAACTAAGTGTATCATATACAATGTGTTTCAATGTTTCGGCAGGAACATCTTCACCGAAAAAAGCATCAGCTACACGATAAGCTATTTCCTGAAACGAAAGATTTTCTATCTCATCATAAAAAGACTGAGGCAAAGCCTTGATGGCACGAGGCATATACAAACCTTTATCGCCTGCCAGTCCACGTACTACAGCTTCCTCAAGTGTTGCGTCGGAAGCCTTCTTATTTGTACTGTAATATTTCATAACTCTCTAGTGTAAATTCATAAACTCATTCATAAACTCATCTTTTTCCATCGTACCGTATCCTCCTTCCCGGCAGGCTATTTCATCGTAACTCTGCACGCTATCGGGAGCAATACCTGGATAATAAATCAGGAAAGGTATCGGTTCGGCTGTATGTGTACGCAGTTCGCACGGAGTAGGATGATCGGGCAACACAGCTATCGCTACCGGCTCATCCCAGTTTTTTACTTCTTCGTAAATAGGTCCGACTGCACGGCTGTCCAGATATTCAATGGTTTTCAGCTTCAAGTCTATATCTCCTTCATGTCCGGCCTCATCACTAGCCTCGATATGCAGGTAAACAAAGTCATCAGTTTTTAACGCTTCGATAGCTGCCTGAGCCTTGCCTTCGTAATTCGTATTGTAAAGTCCGGTAGCTCCCTCTACATCTATACAACGCAGCCCCGCATAACGTCCGATACCACGAATCAAATCGACAGCCGTAATGACCGATCCTCTATGAATGGAAGGGTATTTCTGTGATAAAGGTTCCATCTGCGGACGATACCCCGGACTCCATGGCCAAATGCTGTTGGCTGCATCTTTTCCCTCTGCCATACGTTTCTGATTGACCGGATGAGTGGCAAGCAATTCCTGCGATTTCAAAATCAAGGCATTCAGCAAGTCGGCAGTTTCTTGTGCTTCCGGACATAAGGCTTTTACCAGATTCGGGCGGAAAGGCTTCAACGGAACATCGTGTGGCGGCACACAAGCCAGACGTTTGTCGCCTCCTTTGATGACAAGCAAATGACGATATTGTACCCCCGTATAAAAACGAATACGGTCTGTTCCTAATTTCTCATCAAGATACTTAATCAGCTGGTCGGCTTCTTCGGTCGTGATATGTCCTGCCGAATGATTTTTCAGGATATCTCCTTCTACACAAATCAGGTTGCAGCGCATAGCCATATCGCCCGGTTCCAGATCTACACCGATACTGGCAGCCTCAAGTACGCCTCTTCCTTCGTAAACTAACGGCAAGTCGTAACCCATAACCGACATGTTCGCAACTTCACTTCCGGGATGAAAACCGTCGGCAACTGTTTTCAGCATCCCCGTACGCCCCATCTGGGCTAGTTTGTCCATGTACGGAGTATTTGCATATTGTAGCAATGTTTTGTTTCCCAGCGATGGTACGGCCCAGTCCGCCATACCGTCGCCTAAAATAATAATGTGCTTCATAAGCCTAAATGTTTGCGATACTCATTATATCGGCAAAGACTCCGGCTGCGGTAACACCTGCTCCGGCTCCATAACCCTGAATGAGCATCGGGTACTCGTTATATCGTTCAGTTGTAAGCAAAATAATATTATTACTACCTTCCAGTGTATAGAACGGATGATTCCGGCCTACTTCCTGCAAAGCCACGACTCCATGTCCATTTTCCAGACTAGCTACAAAACGCCAGTGTTTTCCTTCTTTTTCCAATACTTTACGACGTGCTTCAAATTCATCGTCAAGAGCTGGAATCTTTTTCCAGAAGTCATCCAGTGAACCTTCGAACAATTCGTTAGGAATAAACAAGTGCTTCTCTACGTCTTCCTGATTCAACCGATATCCTGCTTCGCGTGCCAGAATAACAAGTTTGCGAATAACATCCTTCCCGCTCAGGTCGATACGCGGATCAGGTTCTGAATATCCTTCTTCTTTTGCTTTATGAATAGTTTCACTAAGAGGTACATCGGCACTGATAGTATTGAATATGTAGTTCAGTGTACCGCTAAGTACAGCTTCAATCTTTACAATTTTATCTCCACTGTTTATCAAATCGTTTATCGTATTTATCACAGGAAGACCTGCTCCCACATTTGTTTCAAACAAGAATTTCACTCCACGCTGGCGAGCAATCTGCTTCAGTTCCGCATAATTCTCGTATTCCGACGATGCGGCAATCTTATTGGCTGCTACAACCGAAATATTGTGACTTAAAAATTCCTTATAAAGTCCGGCTATTTCTGGGCTTGCAGTACAGTCCACAAATACAGAATTGAAAATATTCATTCCAACAATCTCATCCTGAAGTACCTGAGGAGATGAAGGTATTCCTTTTTCATCCAATTCCTGACGATAGTTAGACAGGTCGATTCCTCTGCGGGTAAATAAAGCTTTATGCCCGTTGGCTATACCTACCACATTCAGCATCAGTCCACGTTCACGTTTCAGTCGTTCCTGCTGACTGCTGATCTGTTCGATAAGACTATGCCCTACCGTTCCGATACCACAAATGAAAAGGTTCAGTACCTGGTATTCGGACAAGAAGAAAGAATCGTGAATAACATTCAATGTCTTACGCAACGAAGCTCCGTCTACTACAAACGAAATATTTGTTTCGGAAGCTCCCTGTGCACAAGCTATCACGTTGATACCGTTACGTCCCAGTGTACCAAACAATTTTCCGGCAATACCCGGTGTATGCTTCATGTTCTCTCCGACAATCGCCACAGTAGCCAATCCGCTTTCTGCTTTCATCGGACTGATTTCGCCCATTTCTATTTCCTTGGCAAACTCTTCATTCAATACTTCGCAAGCCAGATCAGCATCCACGGTCCGTACACCTATAGACGTTGAGTTCTCCGAAGAAGCCTGTGAAACGAGGAACACACTGATACCATTTTCAGCCAATGTCTTGAATATTCGGTAGTTCACTCCAATCACACCGACCATTCCCAGTCCGGTCATGGTTATCAGACACGTGTCATTAATAGAAGAAATACCCTTAATGGCTTTCGATGAGTGATCAGCCTCCTGTTTTACGATAGTTCCCGGAGCATCAGGATTGAACGTATTCTTTATTAAAATAGGTATATTCTTATGACAAACCGGATAAATAGTAGGGGGATAAACTACCTTCGCACCAAAGTTGCACAACTCCATTGCCTCTACGTAACTCAATTCCGTAATAGGATATGCAGTACTGATAACTCTCGGATCGGCTGTCATGAAACCATCTACATCTGTCCAAATCTCCAGCACATCGGCATCCAGTGCAGCTGCCAGAATAGAAGCTGTATAATCGGAACCGCCTCGTCCAAGATTTGTCACTTCTCCTGTAGTCTTATCAGTAGAAATAAATCCAGGAACAAGTGATATAGAAGGAATTTCATGGAACGTTTCACGAACCAGACGATTGGTAAGTTCCGAATCAAGTATATGTTTGTTGTGTTTCTTTTCTGTTTTAATAAACAGACGGGAATCAAACCACTGGGCTCCTTCTATCAGTGTGGCTACGATAATAGAAGAAAGACGTTCGCCATAGCTTACAATTGTAGCCGAAGTCTTTGGCGACAAATCACGTATAAGATATATTCCCTGAAAAATATCTTTCAGTTCACTCAGCAGTTCATTCACACAGTCAAGCAGCAATTCACGTTTCTGTCCTGCCGGAATGACGGTATAAACCATTTCTATATGACGGTTTACAATCTCCTTCATCTCCTTTTCATAACCGGAATCACCGTTGGCAGCCATAGTCGAAGTCTTAATCAACTTATCAGTTATACCACCCAATGCTGAAACGACTACTATTACTTTATCATCAACCGCTTCAACAATTTTCTTTACATTCAACATGCTGCTGACAGAACCCACTGATGTTCCACCGAATTTTAATACCTTCATGTACTTATATTTTTATAACAAGGACTGTTCTTTCATACAAGAAAGCCCACTTGTCAGATAAAACAAAATAAATAATTGATTAAAATAAAACGAAATGCCTGAGTCCACAGGCGTGTAACACGTAGAAACACCTAAATACAATCTCTCACCCCCGAGGGGTCATCCCGGTTACAGATGTGAATGTTGCAGTGCGCCCCATTCCGACCATCATTGTGATATGAAGAGAGTATTTGTTCATGTATTATTGTTTTGTTGTTGGCAAATATAGTAACATTTTTCTTCAATCAAACATCTTTCAACTATTTTTTCGCATAAAAAGTAGAAAAATTGGGACAAAACGTTTATTTCATCACTAAACCCACACTCTTTTCATAGAAGGCACATTTATTTATTCACAATAAAAATCCCGCTCTTTTATCATACTAAATACAGACATTCACTCATAGCCATTAGCATAATTATCAGTAAACTATTGCAGAAAAATAAAAAATCATGTATTTTTGTTCACATTAATTTAGCATAAGTCTAACCCGATAAACTTTAGAATTTTAATATGGCAGACTCAAAGACAATTCTCAGCGGAGCTGAAGAGAAAATGGATATGGCAATTATGTATCTGGAAGATGCACTGGCACACATCCGTGCAGGAAAAGCAGACGTACGCTTGCTGGACGGCATCCGCGTAGATTCTTACGGAAGCATGGTCCCCATCAATAATGTAGCAGCAGTGACTACCCCTGATGCACGCAGTATCGCTATAAAACCTTGGGACAAGAGCATGTTCCGTGTAATTGAAAAAGCAATTATCGACTCTGAATTGGGTATCATGCCCGAAAACAATGGAGAAATTATCCGTATAGGCATTCCTCCTTTGACAGAAGAGCGTCGTAAACAACTGGCAAAACAGTGTAAAGGTGAAGGCGAAACAGCTAAAGTCAGCGTTCGTAACGCACGACGTGATGCTATCGATGCTTTGAAAAAAGCCGTAAAAGACGGTATGCCTGAAGACGAACAAAAGAACTCTGAAGCAAAATTGCAGAAATCTCATGACAAGTATATCAAACAGATCGACGATATGCTTGCTGCTAAAGACAAAGAAATCATGACTGTTTAATTAATTTTATAAAGGATGAAGAACGAAGCTTCAACGACGCTCTGAAAACAGAATGCGTCAGCTTTTCTTCATCCTTTATCTTTCATCCTATAAAAATTTGGAAAAAGGCTTAGTCATTAAAAACACAGGAAGTTGGTATCTCGTCAAAACAGACGACAACCGGCAAATAGAATGTAAAATCAAAGGAAACTTCCGCCTGAAAGGAATCCGTAGTACCAATCCCATTGCCGTAGGCGACCGGGTACAAATCTCAATCAACGCTGAAGGTACAGCTTTCATTACAGAAATAGAAGACCGGAAAAATTATATTATCCGTCGTGCATCAAATCTGTCCAAACAATCGCATATTATTGCAGCAAATCTGGACCAGTGCATGCTGATAGTTACTGTCAACTATCCGGAAACATCAACTACTTTCATCGACCGTTTTCTGGCATCAGCAGAAGCTTATCGTGTACCTGTCTGTCTTGTATTCAACAAAATCGACCGGTATTCGGATGAGGAACTTCATTATCTGGAAGCATTGACTAATCTTTACACACATATCGGTTATCCTTGCTTCAAGATTTCTGCATTAAATCAGACAGATATCGAAGAAATTAAAAAAGAGCTGAAAGGAAAAGTCACCTTATTTTCCGGACATTCCGGAGTTGGAAAATCGACATTAATTAACGCCATCCTTCCAGATCAAAAAATAAAAACAGGAGAAATATCGACAGTACATAATAAAGGTATGCACACTACGACTTTCTCTGAAATGTTTCCTATAGGTGAAGAAGGTTATATCATTGACACTCCGGGAATTAAAGGGTTTGGTACTTTTGACATGGAAGACGAAGAAGTAGGACATTACTTCAAAGAAATCTTTGAGTTCTCAGCTAAATGCAAATACGGTAATTGTACCCATCGGCATGAACCGGGATGCGCCGTACGTGAAGCCGTGGAAAACCATTATATCAGTGAATCACGTTATGCTTCTTACTTAAATATACTGGAGGACAAAGAAGAAGGGAAATACCGCTCAGCTTATTAATCTTTTAAATCTAACAGACATGAAAAAATTCACTTTTTGTATACTACTTGCAACCATGTCGTGGTTTGCAACTACAAATGCATATGCAAAGAAAAACTCTGGACCTACTCCAGAGGAAAAAGGACTTGCTCAAATCAACCAGGCAAATGCAGAAGCTTTTGTCCGTTTCCTGGCAGCAGATGAACTGAAAGGCCGGGAAGCCGGAACAGAAGAAGGAAGAATAGCCGGAAACTACATTGCTTCGCTATTACAGCAATGGGGTGTTTCTCCTGTATTCGACAGCTATTTCCAACCGTTTGAAGCATACCGTGTAGAACGACAGAAAAAAGGCAAGTTGCAAGTTCATCCCGATTCAATCCAACTAATCAAACAGGGAGTACATCAAAAATATCACATGCGCAATGTACTTGCAAAAATAGATGGAAAGAACAAGGACGAGATCGTCATAATAGGTGCACATTATGATCATATCGGTTATGATCCCATGCTGGACGGTGATCAGATTTATAATGGCGCCGATGACAATGCATCGGGAGTTTCAGCCGTTCTACAGATTGTGCGTTCCTTCCTGGCTACAGGCAAGCAACCAGAACGTACTGTTATCTTTGCCTTCTGGGACGGAGAGGAAAAAGGATTGTTAGGTTCAAAATATTTTGCACAGTCCTTTCCGCAGATCAAGCAAGTGAAAGGATACTTAAATTTCGACATGATTGGAAGAAATAATGATGAGTCACGCCCTTGGCATGTAGTATACTTCTTTACCAAAGGAACACCTGCCTTCGGTGAATGGCTGAAAGAAGATATCGAGCATTACAATCTGAATCTACAGCCCGATTATCGTGCATGGGACAACCCTGTAGGAGGTAGTGACAACGGAACCTTTGCCAAACTGGGTATTCCAATTATGTGGTATCATACAGACTGGCATCCGGATTATCATCTTCCGGGTGATGAAGCTGATAAAATAAACTGGGACAAGCTGGTAGAAATAACCAAAACATCTTTCCTTGGGCTATGGAAAATGGCAAATATATCTTTCTAAATATCTAAAGGATTTATAAAATATATTTTATAAAAACAGCTGTAATTCCTTTCATTCTTTAAAGTCTTACGTTTACAGGCAAAAGAATGAAAGGAATTTTTATTTGCAAATTTTTGTAAAAAAGGCATTCTCTATTTAAACAATTCCTTAAGTTTGTTATCAAAGTTAATAATCATTATTTCCAAATCTTAATTTATACCATAAAAACACATGGACAAACGAGTAAAATGGGGAATTATCATTCTGGTAGGAGCCGGATTAATCGGCTTAGGAATCCATAATTTCACTCCCAAAGAAAATGAAGAACTAAATGAAGCTAGCCCAACAATAAAAACAAATAAAAAGAAAAGTCTGAATGTAAATGCACAGATCATTAAACCACATTTACTGACCGACCAGTTATTTGTCAGTGGTAAGCTTATGCCCGACGAAGAGGTAGATTTGTCTTTCGAAACTTCGGGAAAAATCATCGATATTAATTTCACGGAAGGTAGTTTTGTTACCAAAGGTCAGTTGCTGGCAAAAGTAAATGATAGTCAGTTACAAGCACAATTAGACCGTCTAAAGGCACAAATGCCACTTGCCGAAGACCGAGTATTCCGACAGAATGCACTATTACAACGAGATGCAGTAAGTAAGGAAGCATACGAACAGGTTAAGACAGAACTCGCTACGCTTCATGCTGATATAGAAAACATCAAAGCCAATATTGACATGACCGAGCTACGTGCTCCTTTCGATGGTGTAATCGGTCTGCGCCAAGTCAGTGTAGGAGCATATGCCTCTCCTACTACAGTTATAGCCAAACTCACCAAAATTACCCCACTAAAAGTAGAATTTGCCGTACCGGAACGTTATGCACGACAAATCAAAAAAGGAACCAGATTATCTTTCAAAATAGAAGGAAGACTGGATGCTTTCGATGCTCAAGTATATGCAACGGAATCGAGTATTGATCCGGAAACCCATACCTTGACAGTGCGCGCCTTATACCCAAACACCAATGGTGAACTGCTTCCCGGACGGTATGCCGACATCACATTGAAACAAAACGAAATTAAAGATGCCATAGCTATTCCATCGGAAGCCATCGTTCCGGAAATGGGAAAGAATAAAGTGTTTGTTTATCGTTCGGGTGTTGCCCAACCGGTAGATGTCGAGATTGGAATCCGCACAGAAGCAGAAGTGCAAATAGTACGAGGGTTAGCCGCAGGAGATACAATCCTTACCTCCGGAACCTTACAGCTGCGTACCGGCATGCCTGTTGTTCTTGACAATATCAACTAATACCTGTCCGCCGTATGAATATATCCGAACTTAGCATCCGCCGACCGGTATTGGCTACCGTACTCACCATTATCATCTTGCTTTTTGGATTAATTGGTTATACAACGCTGGGAGTACGCGAATATCCCTCGGTAGACAATCCGATCATCTCCGTTACGTGTAGTTATTCAGGAGCCAATGCCGACATTATAGAAAGCCAGATCACCGAACCGCTTGAACAAAATATCAACGGTATTCCCGGTATACGTTCTCTTTCAAGTGTAAGCCAGCAAGGACAATGCCGTATTACTGTTGAATTTGAATTGTCTGTCGACCTGGAAACTGCCGCCAACGATGTACGTGACAAAGTTTCACGTGCACAGCGTTATCTCCCGCGCGACTGCGACCCTCCTACTGTTTCCAAAGCTGACGCCGATGCCAGCCCTATTCTGATGGTAGCCATCCAAAGCAATACACGCTCACTGCTAGAGTTGAGCGAAATAGCCGATCTCACCGTCAAGGAACAGTTACAGACAATATCCGATGTAAGTAGTGTTTCCATTTGGGGAGAAAAACGCTATTCAATGCGTCTGTGGCTGGACCCGACCAAAATGGCCGGCTACGGAATTACTCCTGTAGACATCAAAAATGCCATAGATAATGAAAATGTGGAACTTCCCTCCGGCAGTATAGAAGGTAACACAATGGAACTTACCTTACGTACTATGGGACAGATGCACACGGCTACCGAATTTAACAACGTAGTAATAAAGGAAGTAAACGGACAGGTTATACGCTTAAGCGATATCGGCTATGCCGAATTGGGAGCTGCCGATATTAAAAGTTATATGAAAATGAATGGAGTTCCTATGGTAGGAGTAGTAGTCATACCTCAACCGGGAGCAAACCATATCGAAATAGCGGATGCTGTTTACGAACGTATGGAGCAAATGAAAAAAGATTTGCCCGAAGACGTTAGTTTTTCTTATGGATTTGACAACACGAAATTTATCCGTGCCTCTATTGCTGAAGTAGAAAGCACCGTATACGAAGCTTTCATTCTGGTAATCATTATCATCTTCCTTTTCCTGCGCGACTGGCGTGTTACTCTTATACCTTGTATTGTAATTCCAGTATCGCTAATCGGAGCCTTTTTCGTAATGTACGTAGCAGGTTTTTCTATCAACGTGCTTACGATGCTCGCCGTTGTCTTGTCGGTTGGATTGGTAGTAGATGATGCCATTGTGATGACTGAAAATATTTACATCCGCATAGAGAGAGGTATGAAGCCTTTCGATGCCGGTATAGAAGGAGCCAAAGAAATATTTTTCGCCGTTATTTCTACTACCATAACATTGGTTGCTGTGTTCTTGCCTATCGTATTTATGGAAGGAACCAGTGGCAGACTTTTCCGGGAGTTCAGCTTCGTTGTAGCTGGTTCGGTACTAATCTCTTCTTTTGCAGCATTGACATTTACCCCAATGCTTGCGACCAAAATGCTTGTCCATCGAGAAAAGCAAAGTTGGTTTTACCGAAAGACTGAACCGTTTTTTGAAGGAATGAACCGCATCTACAGCCGCTCCCTCAATGCATTCTTAAAGAAACGTTTTATTGCTATTCCTGTTTCTATTATCACCTTAATTCTAATCGGTGTATTATGGAATGTAATACCAGCGGAAATGGCGCCTTTGGAGGACCGTTCGAAAATAACCATTAGTACAAAGGCTGCCGAAGGAGCCAGTTATGAATACATACGCGATTACACTGAAGACATCAATGCTTTGGTAGATTCTATCATTCCGGATGCAGAAGCCGTTACAGCACGTGTGTCAAGCGGTAGTGGAAATGTCCAGATTACATTGAAAGACATCAAAGACCGTGACTACTCCCAGATGGAGGTGGCCGAAAAAATATCGAAAGCAATCAAGAGCAAAACGAAGGCAAGGGCATTCGTCCAGCAGCAATCTTCTTTCGGAGGAAGAAAAAGCAGTATGCCTGTACAATATGTACTGCAGGCTACCAGCATAGAAAAACTGGAAAAAATCCTGCCTGAATTTTTAAATAAAGTGTACGATAATCCTACCTTCCAGATGGCTGACGTTGATTTAAAGTTCAGCAGCCCCGAAGTACGGGTAAACATCAACCGAGATAAAGCAGGAACAATGGGGGTAAACGTGCGTGATGTTGCCGAAACACTTCAATACGGACTGAGCGGACAGCGTATGGGATATTTCTATATGAATGGTAAGCAATATGAAATATTAGGACAGATAAACCGCCAGCAACGTAATCAGCCGGCAAACATCAAATCTATTTACATCCGTAACGATGCAGGAGAAATGATTCAATTGGACAATCTGGTAGAATTCGTGGAATCCATTGCGCCTCCTAAACTTTACCACTACAACCGATTCATATCGGCAACAATATCAGCCGGACTGGCAGAAGGAAAAACTATCGGACAGGGATTGGAAGAAATGGATAAAATAGCATCTGAAACACTGGACGAAACATTCCGTACAGCCTTATCGGGCGACTCGAAAGATTATCGTGAAAGCTCATCCAGCCTGATGTTCGCTTTTATTCTTGCACTCGTGCTGATATATCTGATTCTGGCAGCACAGTTTGAAAGCTTTAAAGATCCGTTCATCATCATGCTGACAGTACCACTTGCCATTGCTGGAGCTTTGATATTCATGTATTTCGGTGATATAACAATGAATATATTCAGTCAGATAGGTATTATTATGTTGATTGGACTGGTAGCCAAAAACGGTATTCTGATTGTGGAATTCGCCAATCAGAAACAAGAAGCTGGAGAAGATAAAATGCTGGCTATACGCGACGCGGCCTTACAGCGCCTACGCCCGATCTTGATGACCAGTGCATCAACAATTCTAGGCTTGATACCATTGGCGTTCGCTACAGGAGAAGGCGCTAACCAACGTATTGCAATGGGAACAGCCGTCGTAGGAGGTATGTTAATATCTACTTTCCTTACGATGTATATCGTACCAGCTATCTACACTTACATTTCTACTAACCGAATAAAAAAAGAGAAAAAAGCATGAAACATTTTGCATATATATCACTGATAATCTGGTTTGTCACTACCCTTCCGGCCCACGCACAATATGAATACACATTAAAGCAATGTCTGGAGGAAGGACTGTTGAACAATTACTCTCTCCGCATCTCTCGCAATGAAGAACAGATAAGCAAGAATAATGCAACGCTTGCCAACGCCGGTTATCTGCCTACAATAGACTTGACGGCAGGGTATACCGGAAACATTGACAATACCAACTCTACACAACGAAACGACGGAAGTGTTGTCAAAGAACGAAACGTATTCGACCAGACTCTTGATGCCGGTGTGGATCTGAACTGGACCATCTTCGACGGATTCAACATCAGTACAACATACAAGGAACTCAAGGAGCTGGAACGCCAGGGAGCAACCAATACCCGTATAGCAATAGAAGACTTTATCGCCAGTCTGACAGCAGAATATTACAATTATATTCAGCAGGAAATACGCCTGAAAAATTTCCGTTATGCTGTTTCGTTATCAAAAGAACGTTTACGTATCGTAGAAGAGCGCTATCACATCGGAAACTTCTCTCGTCTGGATTATCAACAGGCAAAAGTCGATTTTAATGCCGATAGTGCACAGTATATGAAACAGCAAGAGCTGGTACATACCTCGCGTATCAACCTGAATGAAATGATGGCAAATAAAGATGTGGACCGTCCGATAAAAGTAAAGGATTCTATTATCGAGCTGAAGCATTCGCTCGATTTCAATGAATTGTGGAATGCTACGCTAAACACCAATGCCAATTTATTGAAAGCTGACCAAAATTCAACTTTAGCTGAACTGGACTATAAGAAAGTGTTGTCACGCAATTATCCTTATCTAAGGCTGAATGCCGGATATGGCTATACCCTGAACAAATATGATATCAACTCCATCCAACGACGGAACAATTGGGGATTTAATGGAGGTATTACCATCGGATTCAACATTTTCGATGGCAATCGTCGACGTGAAAAACGCAATGCAAGCCTTGCTATACGAAATGCCCAACTTGAACGCGAACAACTGGAACAAGGTTTACGTGCCGATCTCAGCAATTTGTGGCAGGCATACCGTAACAATATTCGCTTACTCAATCTGGAACGTCAGAACTTGATTGCAGCAAAAGAAAATCACGAAATAGCCAAAGAACGATATCTGTTAGGAGATTTGTCTGGTATTGAAATGCGTGAAGCACAAAAGAGCCTGTTAGATGCAGAAGAACGAATACTTTCTGCCGAATACGATACAAAGATGTGTGAAATATCTCTGTTGCAAATTAGCGGAAAAGTTTCTTTATACCTGAAATAAAAACATTCGCAGACTCATAAACAATGCAAGTATTCTTTACATAAACAATCTTTCAATCAGTACAAATAATAACAAAAACGTCCTGATAGTTTTGGTTAAAGTACATATAATTTACCCAAAACATCAGGACGTTTTTCTGTATATATCAACAAGATACATATAAAAAAGAGTCACACATCCAGAATAAATACTATCTTTGCAACCTATAACATTCAAGCAAATACTTCAAAATGGGATTATTTATAAGAAAAAGTATTGAAACCCTACAAGCAGAAGCACAGCAGTCGGGTAGTAAAACGTTGAAACGTGTACTCGGACCAGTCAGTCTGGTAGCTTTGGGAGTAGGTGTCATTATTGGAGCCGGGCTATTTTCCATTACCGGAACCGTAGCTTCCGAATATACAGGCCCGGCCATTACTTTATCCTTTATCGTTGCAGCCATAGGTTGCTGTTTCGCCGGATTGTGTTATGCAGAATTTGCATCCATGATTCCAGTAGCAGGAAGTGCTTACACCTATTCGTATGCAACAATGGGAGAACTGATAGCCTGGATTATAGGCTGGGACCTCGTATTGGAGTATACCGTAGCAGCAACGACCGTCAGTATCAGCTGGAGCCGTTATCTCGTTGTCTTTCTGCAAGGTATAGGCATTGAGCTGCCACATGCCCTCAGTGCATGTCCGTGGGATGGAGGTATAGTCAATATTCCTGCCATGCTGATAGTAGTACTCATGAGCCTGATTCTGATGCGTGGCATAGCAGGCAGTTCTTTATTCAACGGATTTATTGTTTTCCTGAAAATAGGTGTTATTCTGGTATTTGTTATTCTCGGCTGGAAATTCATCCAAGCAGAAAATTATGTGCCTTATATTCCAGAGAATACAGGTAAACTTGGAGAGTTCGGTATTTCCGGCATATTGCGTGGAGCCGCCATCGTATTCTTCGCTTTTCTAGGCTTCGATGCAGTAAGCACTGCTGCTCAGGAAACCCGAAATCCACAGCGAAACATGCCTATCGGAATCCTTGTTTCTCTGCTGGTATGTACCATCCTGTACATTCTGTTTGCACATGTCATGACAGGAGTAGCACACTATACAGAATTCAAAGGACAGGAAGGTATCGCTCCCGTGGCAGTAGCTATCGAACATATGGGAAGTACAAATGCAGCAGGTGCATTCGTGCAAGCTTATCCATGGCTGAATAAAGCCATCATTCTTGCCATTCTCTTCGGATACTGCTCGGTCATCATGGTAACATTACTCGGACAAAGCCGCGTATTTTTAAGCATGAGCCATGACGGACTGTTACCTCCATTTTTCTCACGCATCAACGAGCGTTTCCGTACTCCTGTACATAGTAATTTCCTCTTTATGATTGTAGTCAGCCTGCTGGCCGGATTTGTACCAGCCCAAGTGGCAGGAGAAATGACAAGTATAGGAACACTGCTTGCATTCACACTAGTATGTGCAGCTGTATTAATCGTACGAAAAACCATGCCCAATGTGCACCGTACCTTCAAGACACCGTTCGTCCCCTTCGTTCCTATTATGGGTATCCTTACCTGCCTGTGTATGATGTGTTTTCTTCCGGCCGACACATGGATAAGACTTGTTCTCTGGATGTTGATAGGTCTGGATGTATATGCTTCGTATGGTAGAAAATACAGCAAGCTGGAACCGGGACAAGCACATCGTAAAGGAGATATCGTATTAAATATCTTAGGACTTGCTCTGTCTGTACTATGCATCATTACCGGATTATGGCATCAGCAAACCGTAGGATGGGATGCAGACAAAACATTATTGACTATTTCGTTCATTTTTGCATTTACTCATTGCGCGTATTATATGCTACGAGTATGGAAGCAGTCGAAAGAGATAAAACCACTCGAATAAAAGCGGTTTCTGCTTAAAAGAAGTTATAAACAATGACGAAGGCCAAAAAAAGCGAAGATTAAACTACTAACAATAGGATAAAATGTTGTTATTTTACAACGATTTAGATAATATGGACAAGAATTTATTACTTACAGCCATCCGCGCATCACTGGAAGCCGGATCAGAAATAATGAGTGTATACACCGATCCTAACGCGGATTTTGAGATAGAGAAAAAAGCAGATAACTCACCACTGACTATCGCCGACCGCAAGTCGCATATGGTCATTGCAGCACGATTAGCTTCAACTCCTTATCCTGTTCTCAGCGAAGAAGGGAAAAAAATTCCGGTTGAAGAACGGCAAAGCTGGAATGAACTTTGGATTGTTGATCCGTTGGACGGAACTAAAGAGTTTATTAAACGTAACGGAGAATTTACCGTCAACATTGCTTATGTAAAAAATGGAAAGCCGGAAGCAGGAGTTATCTATATTCCTGTAAAAGAGGAATTATACTTTGCCGACAGCCAGTACGGGGCTTACAAAATAGAGCATATCACTCAATTGGACTCAGAGGAAACAGTCGACAGCCTTATCAGCAAGGCACATCGTCTGCCCTATCAGGAAGAAGCGCAGCGAAGCAGTTTCATAATAGTTGCATCCCGCTCTCACCTTACGCCGGAAACAGAGGCTTATATCGAAGAGATGAAGCAAAAACATCAAGAAGTGGAAACCGTATCGAAAGGTAGTTCACTGAAGCTCTGTCTGATAGCTGAAGGAAAAGCAGACGTATATCCCCGTTTTGCTCCTACTATGGAATGGGATACCGCTGCCGGTCACGCCATAATTCATGCCATGGGAAAAGAAGTCTATCAGACCGGCACCCAACATCCTTTGGTATACAATAAAGAAGACTTGTTAAATCCATGGTTCATTGCCGAATAACCTATTTATGACATTAGAAGTTATTATTGTACTTGTCGCGCTTGTTGCAATGCTGACTGCGCTGATAATGGATAAGATGCGTCCGGGAATGATTCTATTCTCGGTCGTTGTCATATTCCTTTGTACCGGAATCCTCAGTCCTAAAGAAATGCTGGAAGGGTTCAGCAACAAAGGTATGATCACCGTTGCCATGCTGTTTCTGGTAAGCGAAGGTATCCGCCAAAGCGGTGCACTGACACAAGTTATAAAAAAGCTATTGCCTCAATCACAGACTACTGTTTTTAAGGCACAGGCACGCATGCTGCCCACGATTGCTTTTATTTCAGCTTTTCTGAATAATACTCCGGTTGTAGTTATCTTTGCTCCTATTATCAAGAGATGGGCAAATTATGTAAAACTACCCGCAACCTATTTTCTGATACCTCTGTCGTATGTAACTATCCTGGGAGGTATCTGTACACTGATAGGTACTTCAACCAACCTGGTAGTACACAGTATGATACAAGAAGCCGGAATGAAAGGATTCAGTATGTTCGAGCTAGGGAAAGTCGGTATTTTCATAGCCATTGCAGGCATTATTTACCTGTTCCTTTTCTCTAGTAAACTTCTGCCGGCCGACCGTCCTGAAACTCTGTCAGATGAAGAAGAAGAAAACAATCCCTCCCTCCACCCTGTAGAAGCCGTCATCGGTGCACGTTTCCCCGGTATTAACAAGCGGGTTAACGATTTCGACTTTAAACGCCATTATGGTGCAGAAGTAAAAGAACTCCGCCGAGGAGGTAATACCTATAAGGACCTGAGCGAAATCCGTTTCCGTGAGGGTGACACACTGATATTACTTGCCGACGACAGTTTCGTAAAGACTTGGGGAGAATCTTCTGTATTTATCATGCTTGCCAATGGTAAAGATTATGAACCGGCAGGGAAAAAGAAACGCTGGTTTGCCTTGTTCCTATTGCTTTTTATGATTATAGGAGCAACTATTGGAGAATTACCTGCTATACAGAAACTACTGCCAGAAGGCATTAAGCTGGATATGTTTTTCTTTGTATCCATCACAACAGTCATTATGGCATGGACCAAGATATTCCCACCTCGCAAATACACCAAATATATTTCATGGGATATCCTGATAACCATCGCATGTGCCTTTGCAATCAGCAAGGCAATGGAAAACTCAGGAGTAGCTGACTTACTTGCAGGTTACATTATCGATCTCAGCCGAAGCCATGGTCCATATATTCTGTTGGCCGTACTGTTCATTATTACCAATATCTTTACAGAACTGATAACCAACAATGCTGCGGCAGCTTTATCTTTCCCGTTGGCTCTTTCTCTGTCACAGCAGCTGGGAGTAAATCCGATGCCTTTCTTCGTTGTAATATGTATGGCAGCTTCAGCGAGCTTCTCTACTCCAATCGGTTACCAGACAAATCTTATCGTACAAGGTATTGGAAACTATAAGTTTACCGATTTTGTACGAATCGGATTACCATTGAATATTATCACATTCTTAATTTCTGTATTCGTCATACCTCAAATATGGCCTTTTTAATTAACTAACAAACGATATGGAAGAAACTAAACATATTTACCCGATATTCGACCGCATGCTAAGCCGTTCTGATAAAGAAGAATTATTAAAACAACATAGCGTAATGATTTGGTTTACCGGACTGAGCGGCTCTGGAAAAAGTACTATCGCCATTGCTTTAGAGCGTGAACTTCAAAAGCGCGGATTACTTTGTCGTATCCTGGACGGTGATAATATCCGCAGCGGAATCAATAATAATTTGGGATTTTCTGCCGAAGACCGTATAGAAAACATCCGCCGTATTGCCGAAATAGGCAAACTGTTTGTCGATACAGGTATCATTACCATTGCTGCCTTCATCAGTCCGAACAATGACATTCGAGAAATGGCAGCAAATATTATAGGTAAGGAAAACTTTATGGAAATTTACGTAAGCACTCCTATCGAAGAATGCGAACGTCGCGACGTAAAAGGTTTGTATGCCAAGGCACGCAAGGGAGAAATCAAAAACTTTACTGGTATATCTGCACCGTTCGAAGCTCCGCAACACCCAGCCCTTTCACTGGATACTTCCAAACTTTCCGTAGAAGAATCAGTCAATAAACTGCTGGAATTAATCCTGCCGAGAGTAACCCGGTAAACATGTCAGGACTACGACTTTTGCACAAGAAACTACTGGTTTATGAAATAATATGAGTACTTTTGTGCGAGTCAGTTTTTCACTTATCCAAAAATTTGAACAAAAACATTCATAATTCAGATATGAAAGAAGAATATAAATTAAGCCACCTGAAAGAACTCGAAGCCGAGTCTATCCATATAATCCGTGAGGTGGCTGCCGAATTTGAAAATCCGGTTATGCTATACAGCATCGGAAAAGATTCATCTGTAATGGTACGACTTGCCGAAAAGGCTTTTGCTCCGGGAAAAGTCCCATTTCCATTGATGCACATCGATTCGAAATGGAAATTCAAAGAAATGATCCAATTCCGCGATGAGTACGCAAAAAAATACGGCTGGAACCTGATTGTAGAAAGCAACATTGAAGCTTTCCGCGCAGGTGTGGGTCCGTTTACTCACGGAAGTAAAGTACATACCGATCTGATGAAGACACAAGCTCTGCTACATGCACTCGACAAATATAAGTTTGACGCAGCTTTCGGAGGTGCCCGTCGCGATGAAGAAAAGTCACGTGCCAAAGAACGTATCTTCTCCTTCCGTAACGAATTTCACCAGTGGGATCCCAAAAACCAGCGTCCGGAACTTTGGGACATATACAATACCCGTATCCGCAAAGGAGAAAGTATTCGTGTATTCCCGTTGAGCAACTGGACCGAACTGGACATCTGGCAGTATATCCGCCTGGAAAATATTCCTATCGTTCCATTGTATTTTGCCAAAGAACGACCGGTTGTCAACATCGACGGACAGCTGATCATGCCAGACGACGACCGTTTGCCGGAAAAATACCGCGATAAAATAGAAATGAAAAAAATCCGCTTCCGTACGCTGGGATGCTGGCCTCTGACCGGTGCTATCGAAAGTGAAGCTGACACGATAGAAAAAATCGTAGAAGAAATGATGACTACTACCAAGAGTGAACGTACAACCCGCGTCATCGACTTCGACCAGGAAGCTAGTATGGAACAGAAAAAACGTGAAGGATACTTCTAACAAAACTGAAAATCATGGAAGAACTAGATAAAAACAAATCGGGAAACCCAATGGAAGGTGAAGCCAGAGGGACTATGTCTATCGAAGAATTTCTTAAAAAGGACGAGCAGAAAGACTTGCTCCGTTTTCTTACAGCCGGATCGGTAGATGATGGAAAGTCTACACTTATCGGACGCCTTCTCTTTGACAGTAAGAAACTGTATGAAGACCAGCTCGACGCATTGGAACGTGACAGTAAGAGAATGGGAAATGCCGGAGAACACATCGACTATGCTCTGCTGCTGGATGGACTGAAAGCTGAACGTGAACAAGGTATTACTATTGATGTAGCATACCGCTATTTCTCAACCAACAACCGTAAGTTTATCATAGCCGACACTCCGGGACACGAACAGTATACCCGTAACATGATTACCGGTGGTTCGACTGCTAACCTTGCCATCATTCTTGTTGACGCCCGCACAGGAGTCATTACACAGACTCGCCGCCATACATATCTGGTATCCCTGCTGGGAATCAAACACGTAGTTCTAGCAGTCAACAAAATGGACCTGGTAGATTTCTCCAAAGAAATCTTCGACAAGATTGTTGCCGACTATAAGGCATTTATTGACCCGCTGGGAGTACCCGATGTAAATTGTATTCCGCTGTCAGCACTCGACGGTGACAACGTGGTAGAAAAATCCGACCGTACTCCGTGGTACAGCGGTCCGTCACTACTGGAATTCCTCGAAACCGTACACATCGGCAACGACCACAACCTGACTGATTTCCGCTATCCGGTACAGTATGTACTTCGTCCAAACCTTGACTTCCGCGGATTCAGTGCCAAAGTTGCTTCGGGAGTTGTACGTAAGGGAGATGAAGTAATGGCATTGCCTTCAGGCAAGAAGTCACGAGTAAAGAGCATTGTTACTTACGACGGTGAACTGGATTATGCTTATCCTCCAATGTCGGTAACCCTGACACTGGAAGACGAGATAGACGTATCACGTGGCGAAATGCTGGTTCATCCGGATAATGTTCCTATGATAGGACGTAACTTCGAAGCCATGCTGGTATGGATGGATGAAGAAAAAATGGACATGGAGAAATCATTCTTCCTGAAGCAAACTACCAACACCAGCCGCACCCGTGTAGACAGCATTAAATACAAGGTGGATATCAATACAATGGAGCATCTGAGCGTAGAAAACGGACGTCTGACTAAAGAAGACATCCCTATGCAGTTGAACCAGATTGCTCACGTTGTACTGACCTCATCCAAAGAACTGTTCTTCGATCCTTATACCAAAAATAAGGCAACCGGCTCTTTCATACTCATCGATCCGATTACCAACAATACCAGTGCCGTTGGTATGATTCTGAACCGTGTAGAAGACAAGGATATGCACAATACGATGGAATTGCCAGTTCTCGACCTGCCTAAACTGGGCATTACTCCCGAACACTATGAAGCTATAGACAAAGCTGTAAAAGAATTGTCCAGACAAGGCATTGCCATCGAAGTAAAAAAATAAGTTTTTAAAGTATCAACTTAAATTTATAAAATGGGATTACTTGAATTCAGTAAACTGCCTATTAATACCCTTGTAGGTGCAGACTGGAAAACATTCAACCAGATAACAGCAGGTAGAACGATAGATCAGACATATAAAGGAAAATACCGCCTCACCAAGGCGGTATGCCGTCTGCTTTCTACCTTAAAGCCGCTGCAAGACAAGCGTTACGAAAAATTGCTTGCTAACCAACCACTGGAACACGATCCGGTATTCATCCTGGGACACTGGAGAAGCGGAACAACTTTCATGCATAACGTCTTTTCATGCGACAAGCACTTCGGTTATAACACTACATACCAGACTGTATTTCCACACCTGATGATGTGGGGACAACCCTTCTTCAAAAAGAATATGAGCTGGCTGATGCCCGACAAACGTCCGACAGACAACATGGAACTGGCTGTCGACCTGCCTCAGGAAGAAGAATTTGCACTGGCAAATATGATGCCATACACATACTACAACTTCTGGTTCTTGCCTAAGCACATGCAAGAATATGCCGACAAGTACCTGTTGTTTGACGACATCAGTGATGAAGAGCTGAAAGTATTCGAAGAAACATTTACCAAACTGATTAAAATCTCCTTATGGAATACCCACGGAACACAGTTCTTAAGCAAGAACCCTCCGCACACCGGACGAGTAAAAGAGCTGGTAAAAATGTTCCCGAATGCCAAGTTCATTTACCTGATGCGTAATCCATATACGGTATTCGAATCAACAAGAAGCTTCTTCACCAATACCATCCAGCCGTTGAAATTACAGGATATCAGCAACGAACAGTTACAAGAAAACATCCTCTCTGTTTATGCCAAACTGTATCATAAATACGAAGCTGACAAGAAATTCATTCCGGAAGGTAATCTGGTAGAAGTCAAATTCGAAGACTATGAAAAGAATGCTTTCGACCTGACACAGGAAATTTATCAGAAACTTTCTATTCCTGGATTCGACGAAGCTCGTCCTGCTATCGAAGCATACGTGAACAAAAAGAAAGGTTACAAGAAAAACCAATATCAGTACAAACCTGAAACGGTAGAACTGGTAGAAAAGAACTGGTCGTTTGCTCTCGACCAATGGGGATATAAACTCTAAATATAAAAGACACAGACTTTGTGCTTAGAAGTAAATTCCGGCCAAACACCCAATCAGAATTTACTTGTTCAGGCATCAGGTCTGTGTTTTTTTTATGCCTTCATTTCACGAGAAACATACATATTCATGCATTTTATCTAAAATTTTCACGCATTTTATCCACTTAAAATGCATATTTAAACAGATTTATTGTATCTTTGCGCCCGCTAAACAATTAAGATATAATGAATTCAATAAAAAAATTCCCTTCACCACTGATTTCTTTTTTACCGATAATTATACTGATATGCATGTTAGTTGCTACCATCAGTACATTCGGGAGCGACGCACTAAACGGCGGTAGTCAGATTTCCTTGCTGGTAACCACCGCTGTCTGTATATTTATAGGAATGGCTTTCTACCGCATTCCATGGAAAGATTATGAACTTGCCATAACGAACAATATTTCGGGGGTTGCTACAGCCATTATCATTCTGCTCATCATCGGTGCACTGAGTGGAAGCTGGATGATAAGCGGTATTGTTCCCACACTTATCTATTATGGAATGCAAATTATTCATCCAGACTTTTTTCTGACATCTACCTGCATCATCTGTGTACTTATCTCTGTCATGACAGGAAGTTCGTGGACAACAATCGCCACCATCGGAATTGCATTGCTAGGTATAGGCAAGTCACAAGGTTTTCACGAAGGCTGGATAGCTGGAGCAATCATTTCAGGCTCTTACTTCGGTGATAAAATCTCCCCACTGTCTGAAACAACGATTCTAGCCTCATCCATTACGGAAACTCCTTTGTTCCGCCATATCCGCTACATGCTCATTACGACCATCCCTTCACTGGTAATCACACTCATTCTGTTTACCATCATGGGATTCACCCATAATGCCCATACTATGGAGCATATGACAGAAGTAGCAATAAGTCTGGAAAACAAATTCAACATTACCCCCTGGTTACTTATCGTCCCCGTCGTAACCGGAATCCTGATAGCCCGAAAGGTTCCTTCTATCATAACTCTTACGATTTCTACATTTTTAGCCTGTATAGCAGCAATCATTTTCCAACCTAACCTGTTGAATGAAATTGCTGGAGAAGAAAACTTGTTTAAAGGAGTGATGATAACCTGTTACGGAAGTACCAATCTTGAAACCGGTAATGCAGCTCTGACAGAGCTCGTTGCCACACGGGGAATGGCAGGCATGACAAACACGATCTGGCTGATACTATGCTCCATGTGCTTCGGAGGAGCCATGACCGCAAGTGGTATGTTGGGAAGTATCACATCTGTTTTTGTAAGTTTTATGAAAAACCGTTTCAGTCTGGTTTCATCAACAGTATGTTCTGGTTTATTCATGAACTTAGCCACTGCCGACCAGTATATAAGCATCATCCTGACAGGAAGCATGTTTGGCAATATATACAGAAAACAAGGATATGAAAGCAGACTGTTAAGCCGTACAACCGAAGACTCAGTGACGGTAACTTCCGTATTGATTCCCTGGAATTCATGTGGTATGACACAGGCTACCATCCTGAATGTTCCTACCCTGACCTATCTGCCTTATTGCTTCTTCAATATTCTCAGCCCGATTATGAGTATCATCGTTGCAGCTATCGGATACAAAATAATCAAACATCCAACACCTGAAAAACAATAGTTTATTTAAACTTAAAGTAATAAAAAGGGCTGTTTCAAAATACCATTAGTTACAACATAAAAAACTCCTGCTTTTAGTCTTGTAATTGAAATAAACAACGGCTAAAGCAGGAGATTTTTATTTCTCAGTTCTATTTTAAGGAAGCTTCCTTTTACATTTATACCTTTAAATCATTGATTTACAACGTCCAATAAAAGCCGTAAATTTTCGTACAAATTTTTCAAAAATATCAAGAAGAATTCTCCAAAATATGCTGATATTTTCCAGAAAACAAGGTATTGTTTTTTGTCCTGCATCTTTCTTCCCTTCACCCGATAGTACAATTATATGGGAAATACTCTTATTTACATTCTATCGTGAAAGAAAAATTAGTAAAGTTAATATACTACCTAATAAAATTAATTTAGCAAGTCAATAAACAAGATAATAGCATATTTAATAAATGTAAAAATACATTCCAAGAACATAAAATAAAACTTTTTATTTAATAAATCACTTTTTTTCTTTGCATTAAGAAAATTAAAGCTTATATTTGCCCGTAGTTAGTTAAACATTTTATTAAATATTTAAAACTATGGAAAAAATTATTGGATTAATCGATGCTCCATTTACTCCATTTTATGAAAATGGTGAAGTAAATTATGAACCTATTGCTGCCTATGCAAAAATGTTAGCAAAAAATGGGCTTAAAGGTGTGTTTATTAATGGTTCATCTGGTGAAGGCTACATGCTGACCGAAGAAGAACGTATGAAACTGGCTGAAGAATGGGTAAGAGTGGCTCCCGAAGGCTTCAAGGTGATTGTGCACGTAGGAAGCTGCTGTGTAAAGGCAAGCAAGATGCTAGCCGAACATGCTCAGAAAATCGGTGCATGGGGTATTGGTGCCATGGCTCCTCCGTTCCCGAAAGTAGGCCGTATCGAAGAGCTGGTAAAATATTGTGAAGAAATCGCGGCTGGTGCCCCGAACCTTCCTTTCTATTATTATCATATTCCTGCATTCAATGGTGCTTTCTTGCCGATGGTAGAATTGCTAAAAGCTGTAGACGGACGTATTCCGAACTTCGCTGGTATCAAATATACATATGAAAGCATTTACGAATACAACCAGTGCCGCTTGTATAAGAACGGAAAATTCGACATGTTGCACGGCCAGGATGAAACAATTCTTCCGTCATTGGCTATGGGTGGTGCACAAGGTGGTATCGGAGGTACAACTAACTATAACGGTATCAACCTGGTTGGTATCATCGACGCATGGAAAGCTGGCGACATCGAAAAGGCACGCGAACTGCAGAACTTCTCTCAAGATGTGATCAACGTGATTTGCCATTACCGCGGTAATATCGTAGGTGGTAAACGAATCATGAAGCTTATCGGGCTGGATTTGGGTAAGAACCGTACTCCGTTCCAAAATATGACAGACGAAGAAGAAGCACACATGAAGGCAGAACTAGAAGCCATCAACTTCTTTGACCGTTGCAATAAATTCTAAATCTACTTTTATGTCTATAGAAACTTACGCTAAATATTGGGCTGAGAACTACAAAGAAGATCTTACCCATAACATTATGCCATTCTGGTTAAAGTATGGTCTTGACAAAGAAAATGGTGGTATATACACCTGTATAGCACGTAATGGTCAACTAATTGACACCACTAAGTCAGTCTGGTTTCAAGGACGTTTTGCTTTCATCTGCTCATTTGCATATAACAACATAGAAAAAAATCCCGAATGGTTAAATGCAGCTAAAATAACACTCGACTTTATTGAAAAGCATTGCTTCGATACTGACGGAAGAATGTATTTCGAAGTAGCAGCAGACGGAACACCGCTCCGGAAAAGAAGATATGTATTTTCTGAGAGTTTTGCCGCCATCGCCATGTCGGAATATGCACTGGCTACCGGTAATAAGGAATATGCCCAAAAAGCACTCGACCTGTTCAAGCGCATGCGCCACTTCCTGAATACTCCAGGTATACTTGAACCGAAATATTTACCTACGGTTCAGGCACAAGGCCATTCCATCACCATGATTATGGTCAATGTGGCTTCCAGCATCAAGAAAGTAATTTCAGACCCTGAACTCGATTCACAGATTGAAGAATCTATTTATGCATTGAAAAACTATTTCATGCATCCTGAGTTCAAGGCTTTGCTGGAAATGGTTGGCCCTAAAGGAGAATTTATCGATACAATGAATGGCCGTACCATCAATCCGGGTCATTGCATCGAGACCTCCTGGTTCTTGTTCGATGTAGCACGTAACATGAACAATAATAAAGAACTCATTGACATGGCCCTAACCATTCTTGACTGGTCCTGGGAGTGGGGATGGGACAAGCAGTATGGTGGCATTATCAACTTTAAGGATTGCAAGAATCTTCCTCCACAGGATTATTCACAAGACATGAAATTCTGGTGGCCACAAACAGAAGCCATCATCGCCAACTTATATGCATATAAACTGACTAAGGATGAAAAATACTTGAAACGTCATAAACAAATCAGTGACTGGACGTATGCTCATTTTCCTGACAGTGAATTTGGAGAATGGTACGGGTACCTGCACCGTGATGGAACAGTAGCCCAACCTGCAAAAGGTAATCTCTTTAAAGGTCCTTTCCACATTCCTAGAATGATGATAAAAAGTTATATGCTTTGTAATGAAATCTTATCTGAATAACTTAAATATCTAATAATATGAAAACATACTTGTTAATATTAGCCAGTATTTTTTTACCAGTGATAGCTTTCGCACAAAAAGCTATCACTGGACAAGTCCTTGACCATTTGGATGAGCCAATCATCGGTGCCTCTGTCCTTGAAAAAGGAACCTCTAATGGAACAATTACAGATTTAGATGGAAATTTTAATTTAACAGTATCTCCTAAAGCCACTCTGGTAATCAGTTATATTGGGTATGCAACCCAGGAAATTCCTGTCGCAGAAAAAAATTCTTTTAAAATCATTTTAAAAGAAGATACAGAACAGTTGGAAGAAGTTGTTGTAGTTGGTTATGGTGTTCAGAAAAAATCCAGTATGACTGCTTCTGTTGCTTCAATTTCCAGCAAAGAGATTGTAAAACAGACTTCTTCAAATGTCGCTTCTGCATTGCAGGGACGTACTCCGGGTGTGGATGTAATTCAGCAGGGCGGTATTGCCGGTGCTGATGTCAATATCGTTATCCGTGGTGCTGCGACTTTCGGTTCTACTGAACCTTTGTATGTAATTGACGGTGCTTTCAGTAATAGCGGTCTGTCATCTTTGAACCCTAATGATATTGAATCTATTGAAGTTTTAAAAGATGGTTCAGCTGCTGCAATCTACGGTTCACGTGCTGCCAACGGTGTCGTTCTGATCACAACAAAGAGAGGAAAGCAAGGTAAGCCAGTTATTGAAATAGATGGTTCTTATGCTTTCCAGACTCCTACAAATATTCCGGATTTCTTGGATGCTTCTCAATGGCGTGAATTTGCCAATAAGGTAGCAGACAACAGTGGTCTTGCTCATGCTCCTGAAAATGATAATCCTACAAATCCTAATCAAAATACAGACTGGGCGAGAGAATGGATTCAGTATGCCCCAATGTGGAATTTGAATGCAGCTATTTCCGGTGGTGGTGAAAACTCTACATTCAATACAAGTCTTGGTTATCTGGATCAGACTGGTATGACTATCTACTCAGATTATAAGCGTTATAATTTCCGTGTAAATTCTTCTTTCAAGAAAGGAATCTTTTCTTTGCAGGAAAATTTAGCAATCACTCATCGTGACAAGACTCCTACAACCGCATTTAATATCTCACTTCCGACTCTTCCTATTTACGATGAACAGGGCCGTTTAGTTTCTGGAGGTGCAGATTATTACATTAATCCTGAAGATGGCCAGTCTCAAAATAAGATTGCTCCTCTTTACTACACAGATCGCTACAATAAGGTTACTGACGTGATCGGTTCATTAAGCGCTTCTCTGGATTTGTATAAAGGATTGAAATATAAAATTACATTTAGTGGTAACTATAGTAATTCTCATGATTATACTCATACCCCAGAGTACTATTCTAAGTGGAATGAAGACGGTACTCCAGATACTGATTATGGAAACACTCGTAACAGTATTTCTGAAAGCCGTGGAGAAGAATGGAACTATACAATTGATAACTTGCTGACTTATAACAATACTTTCGGCCGTCATACCATCGATGCATTGTTAGGTACCAGCTGGATGAGAGAATATTATCGTTCAATGGGTATACAAACAATCAATGATTTAGGTGGTACAGAAATTACCGGTTTCTCAAATGTAGATGGTAAGATCTCAGCTGGTGATACAAATGCAGCACTTCTTTCATTCTTTGCACGTTTCAACTATGATTATGACAACAGATATTTACTTTCATTGAGTATTCGTCGTGATGAATCATCCAAGTTTGCCAAAGACTGTAGAGTCGGTTATTTCCCTTCAGTTTCTGCTGGTTGGAATGTACATCAGGAAAAATGGTTCAAGAATAATGTAATGAGTAAATTGAAACTTCGCGCAAGTTACGGTGAACTAGGTGCTAACTTCCTTGATCCTTATAGTTTTGACAATATTGCTTTCGGTCCTATTCCTCATACATTTGGTGGCGTACGTTTCACCAATGGACGTGCTGCTTATTTGAAGACAGCTAATTTGAAATGGGAAACGGCCAAGACTGCTGATATTGGTCTGGAATTTGGTTTCTTAAATAATGAATTGACTTTCCAGATTGACTATTTCTACAAGAAAAATGTTGACTTGTTGGCTCAGATTGACTTGAACTTGTCTTCAGGTCAGATTTTTGAAATCAACAGTTCAAGTGAAAAACCTTATGTAAATACTGCTTCTGTAGAAAATAAAGGTTGGGAGTTCATGGCTAACTATCGTAAACAGATTACTAAGGACTTCAGTATTGATGCAACATTCAACCTCAGTACATTGCAGAATAAAGTATTGGCATTAGGTGAAAATGTACAGCCTATCACTTCTGGAGCTATGTCAAGTTACTTCAATGACTCTCCTTCAATTACTATGCCGGGCTATCCTATCGGTTCTTTCTACGGTTATACAATTGATGGTTTTGATGCTGACGGTAATTTCATCTTTACAGATACAGACAATAATGGTATAGTTAATGCCGAAGATAAAGTTATTATTGGTAATCCTATTCCTGATTTTGATTATGGTTTGAACTTATCAATGACTTATAAGGATTTTGACTTGACAATGTTCTTCCAAGGTGTATACGGAAATGATATATTTAATCAGATGAAATATACTTATTATTTCGACTATTCAAATAACTGTGTAACTGACGTATTAAATGCCTGGACCCCTGAAAATAAGAATACAGGTATTCCTGTTATGAAAACAGACAATACTCGTGGCGGTAACTCTTTGCCAAGTACATTCTATGTTGAAGATGGATCTTATCTCCGATTGAAGAATTTCCAGATCGGTTATAATTTCCCCGAGAAGATTCTTAAGAAGATTGGTTTCAACCGTCTGCGTCTGTATGCTGGTATTCAGAACTTGTTCACCATTACTGGATATTCCGGATATGACCCTGAAGTAAGCTCAAATGCTTTGTTCTCTCGTGGTATAGACTCTTCTTCTTATCCTAATGCTAGAACATATACTTTTGGTTTTAACGCTTCATTCTAAATACTAATATTATGAAAATAAACAATAAAATAGCTATAGTTTTATTTGCCGGCAGTCTGATGTTTTCCGGTTGTAGCGATGTTTTCGATGAACTTGCCATCAACCCTAACCAGCCAAGTATGGGAGCATATTTTACCACTCCTTCAGCCGTAAATGACGCCGTTGTAACAATGTACGGATATATCCAGACTCAGCGTTGTTTGGGAGCTTCTGGTTCTAAAACCCAAATTATTCGCTCTGATGAAGCTTCTTCCAATTCAGATTATGCAAAACCTGGTATGTTCGGTGCTGACCTGAATGCAAGTTACTATACAATTGAGCAGCCTTATACTCTTATGTATACTACAGCTTCACAGGCAAGCTTTATTATTGAAACAATTGATAACGTAGATTTTGGAACTCAACAGGAGTTGAAGAATGCTTATATCGGTGAAGCATATTTCTGGCGTGCTTTTGCTCATTTCTATCTGCTTACCAACTACCGTCAGGTATCTCCTATCAGACACATGCCACAGGATGCTTCCGATTATGTTCGCCCAACTGAAGCACCATCAAGCGTGTGGGATTTTATAATTGAAGATTTGAAAAATGCAAAAGCAAATCTTCCAAACAAAGGTTATTGGACAGGAGATAATCTTGGTCGTGTAACAAAAGCCGCAGCAGCTGCTTTATTGGGTAAATCTTATTTATATCGCAGCGGTATTGAGCATTTTTATGGTACTGAAACCACTACTTATTATTCAGAGGCTGCAAGTGAGTTCAATGAAATAATTAAAGGAACCTATGGAACATATCAGCTGGCTCCAGAATATTCTTATAACTTTGATATAGCTCATGAGAATGATGAAGCCAATCCTGAATCAATTCTTGAAATTAATTTCTTGGGTGACGTCGACAATGCAGGATTTAATCCGGGTACAGCAACTTCTGGTCTGGCTTTTGATTCTCGTGGTCTTTTACTGCCGGGTGCAGGTGTCGGTTATGAAGGTGTAGTTCATAATTGGCTGTATAATGAGTATGTTAACTCAATTGATAAGAACGGTTACACAGATATTCGTATGTTCTCTACATTGATGTTTGATGACCGCAAACCGGAAATCAAGCTTCATCAGGATGCGCAAGGAAATCCTATCCGTTTGGAAGGTCCGGGTGGAACACACTGGGAAGATCTATATCCTGAGGTTAATGGAAAAGAAGGTTTCCAAACTCAATCAAACGCCTTGGCTTATCCGTTTAAAGCCGGAATAAAGAAAGGAGTTGATTTCTCTATGCCTATCCAGACAAATGCTGATGGTAGTGTAAAATTAACGGGTGTAGGTGCCGGAGTTAAAGAATACGTTTACAACCAGCCTCGTGCTAATGGTATGAACTGGAGATATATCCGATATGCAGATGTTCTTTTAATGTATGCTGAAGCTGTACTTAATGGTGGTACACAGGGTGAAAAAACACCTTTGGAAGCTATCAATGAAGTTCGCCGCCGTGCAGATATGGCAGACCTGTCCAATGTAACTATGGATGATATTAAACATGAAAGAATTCTTGAATTTGCATTGGAAGGCCATCGTTTCTACGACTTGTTACGTTGGGGTGAATTATCCAGCCGCTTCAAACAGTTGCAGAACGAAGATCCGAACTTTAAGAAGTTTGTAAGCGAAACGGATTTCCAGGGATTCGTTACAAACAAGCATGAATGGCTTCCTATTCCTATTAATGAAATGAACTCTAATCCTTATATCGAATCAAACAACCCAGGTTATTAATAATTTATGAAAACACAATATATTGTATTATCTTTAATGCTGGCATTTTGTTTCAATGCCGCTACTCAGGCTCAAACAAAAATATCAGCAAATGGAATAGAACTTCCTGCCCAGTGGCCACCTCGTTATGAGGTGCCCGCTAAGGCTCAGGATATGCCGGTGCCTTATTTGCAAAAGAAACCGGATGTTATACCGGTTAATGTAGGCCGACAGTTATTTGTTGACAATTTCCTGATTTCAGAAACAAATCTGGAGCAGGTTGCACATCAGCCTAATTTTTATGAAGGCAATCCCGTTCTTCAGCCTGATAAGGAATGGGAAAAAACTATTGAAGGTGCTCCTTATGCTTCTCCATTCAGTGACGGTATCTGGTATGATGAAAAGGATAAAAAATACAAAATGTGGTATCTGGCTGGAGCCGGTTCTATCCATAAACAGGATAAACAGACCTTTTATACAGGATATGCTGAATCTGAGGATGGAAAACACTGGACAAAACCTGTTCTTGACATTTATGAACAAACCAATATAGTAGACACATGCAATCGAGATGCAGCTACTATCTGGCTGGATAAATTTGAGAAAGATCCGTCAAAGAGATACAAAATGTTCAATGTTGAACGTCGTCCTACTGACAGACGCTGGCAGTTTGTCCTTAAATACTCTGCCGATGGTATACATTGGTCTGATGGCGTAGCACAGTCTGGTGACCTTTATGACCGTTCATCTGCTTTCTATAATCCGTTTAGAGGTGTATGGGCATTGAGTATGCGTTATGGTACTCCTGTGTCTTCACGCTCCAGATCTTATCTTGAAAATGCAGATCCGGAACTGGCTGTAAGTTTTGCCCACAGAACGAACAGAACTACAGCTGATAAAAATATTGTATTCTGGTTTACTCCAAGTGATAAGGAACCTCGCCATCCGAAGTTCCCAGAAGTAGATCCAGGTATTTACAATTTCGATGCAATTGCCTATGAAAGCATTATGTTGGGTATGTACAGTGTATGGCAAGGTCCGGAAAATAATGTTTGTGCCGAACACGGAATTCAAAAGAAAAATGAAGTGTTCCTAGGCTATAGCCGCGATGGATTTCACTTCTCTCGCCAGTCATTCAAACCTTTCATGGGTGTAAATGAAACAGAAGGAGCTTGGAACTGGGGTAATATGCAGTCCATTAATGGTGTACCTTTGATTGTTGGTGATTCCCTTTATTTTTATTCCAGTGGACGTCGTTTGAATAAAATAATGTGGGATAGCTATACTTCTACAGGTCTTGCCACATTGCGTCGTGACGGTTTTGTCTCTATGCGTGCCGGTAAGGAAGAAGGCTTCCTGACAACAGAGAAACTTTCATTTGACGGCAAATACCTGTTCGTCAATGCTGATGTGAAGAATAAGAAAGCGTCTTTGGCCGTTGAAGTTCTGGACGAGAATGGAAATCCTATAGAAGGATTTACCCAGAAAGAATGTGTTGCACTTAAGAAAGTAGACAGTACAAAACAGCAGATTGTATGGAAAAACAATAAGGATCTTTCTTCTCTTGCAGGAAAGAATATCCGTTTGAAATTCTATGTAAAAAATGCTGACTTATATGCATTCTGGATTTCTCCTTGGGAAAGCGGTGAAAGCCGTGGCTATACAGGTGGTGGAGGTCCCGGACTCTCTGCTGATGGTATTGATAAACCAATAAAATAGGTTAAATGAAACTACTTAAATATTTATGCTTCATCATCGCTACAGCTGTTGCTTACAGCTGTAGCGATGACACTCCCAGTAATACGGATCCGGAAACTCCGGAAAATCCGACTCCTGGTGAACCTGAAGAACCAGATGTCCCTTCTGATCCCAAATTGCTTTATAATGGTATTAAACTTCCTGATGCATGGCCTCCAGTACGTTCCTATACATCAGATATAGAAAAAGGGATGTCACCTTTCTATTTGGAAACCAAGCCTGAGGTGATAAACATCTCAGTCGGAAGACAATTCTTCGTGGATGATTTTCTTATTAAATCAACAACGTTGAAAAGGGTTTATCATTATCCGGAGTTGTATGCTGGCAATCCTGTCTTAAAGGCTGATAAAGCCTGGGAAATGACAGGAACTAAAGGAGCTTCATTTGCCGCACCTTTCAGTGATGGAGTATGGTACGATGAAAGTGAACAGAAGTTCAAGATGTGGTATATGGGGGGTGGAGGTTCCTATTCAGTTAATGGTGCCGGTGTCATGTGTTATGCCGAATCTACTGATGGTATTAACTGGACAAAGCCGGAGTTATCCATAGTGAAAGGTACTAATATCGTAGATTATAATTCAGATCGTGACGCTTCTGTTGTTTGGATAGACAAGCAGGAAGAAAACAGTTCAAAACGTTACAAGATGTTTCTAGTTGAAAGGGTTGATTCTAAATGGAGATATACCTATAAAACTTCTGCTGATGGAAAGACATGGCGTGAAACGGCCAATTCAAAAGATATTGCTGACCGCTCAACGGTATATAAGAATCCTTTCCGCAACAACTGGGTTTTCAGCATGAGACATAATGTGAGAATCAATGCTTCGAAGCTTGTTCGTGCACGTGACTATAATGAAAATAAGGATCCTGTTGCAGGAACTAAGAATGCTGAAGCAAAATTGAGTGCATTCTGGTTTGGCCCATGGCCGAATGAACTGCATCATCCGTCTTATCCGGATGTAGATCCTGCTATTTATAATTTGGATGCTACTCCTTATGAAAGTCTTATGCTCGGTTTCTTCTCCGTATGGGCTGGTCCTGAAAATGATGTATGCGCCAGCGATAATGTTATAAAACGTAATCAGGTTATGGTTGGTTACAGTCGTGACGGATATAGCTGGTATCGGGAAGATATGAATCCTTTCATTCCTGTGAGTGAAAATGCTGCTGCTTGGAATGCAGGTAATGTACAGTCTGTAGCAGGTTCACCGTTGATTGTAAATGACAAGTTGTATTTCTACGTCAGTGGCAGACGCCTTGATAATGGCAATGAAATTACGACAACCGGTCTGGCAACATTAAGACGTGATGGATTTGCTTCAATGACAGGTAGCGGAGAATTGACGACCAATAAACTTCAATTTGATGGCAAGTATTTCTTTGTGAATGCAAAGATTACCGGCTCGTTAAAAGTGGAATTATTGGATGAGAATGGTGAGGTAATTAGTGGTTTTTCAAAAGATGATTGTAATCCGATAACAGGTGATAGTACTAAAAAACTCGTGACATGGTCTTCGAACCAATCACTGGATTCTATCCAAGGAAAAAATATTATTGTTAAATTCTATCTTGATGGCGGTGACTTATACTCCTTCTGGATTTCTACAGATGAAGCCGGAATAAGTAAAGGATATACAGGTGGAGGTGGACCTGGTTTCAACGTTAATGGTCAAGATAAAAAATAAATGAGATATGAAAAAAATATTTTACTTCTTAACAATCGGTTTATTGTTGCTCTCTTCATGCAAAGATGACGATACCGTATATAACACCGCTGCAAGAGCAGCTTTTGAATACGTAGAAAATACGTATATGATTGGTGATGCCATTCAGTTTACAGATAAATCTGTCCCTTCTGAAGGCAATACTATTGTGGCCTGGGAATGGAAGTTCGGTGATTCTGATGATAGTAAGTCTTCCGAACAGAATCCTTCTCACGCGTACAATGCCAGTGGAACTTTCACTGTAACCTTAACAGTTACTGACAATAATGGTTTAAAAGCTCAGGCTTCTAAGGATATTACTATTTTGGATCCAGATAAATTGATTAATATCACTTGGCAGTCTCCTTTGTTGGGCGCAATTGAAAGTACGGTTTCTCCGGCTCTTTCTGCTGACGGTAAAACAGTGTATGCTATTGCTGACCAGTCTGCTGATAATGCTTATGACGTGCAGCTTAAAGCGTACGATGTAGCTTCCGGTTCTGTTAAATGGTCATTCAATGTAAATGATGCATTGGCTTCCCAAAATTCTGGTGGTGGAGTGAGACTGATCTACGCAAGTCCGGCTGTAGGTACAAATGGTGATATTTACGTTGTAGCCCGTGACCTTAAAAACTCTGGTGCAGCCCGTAAGTCATTCTTGTTTGCTGTATCTTCAGATGGTTCATTACATTGGACATATGCATTCGGTATAGATGCTAACTTAAACTATGTAACACCTGCTGTTGATGCAAACGGTTATATCTATATAGGCCATACAACAAATTCTCCTTATGCTGTTACTGTTTTGAATCCATCTGATGGCTCTTTGGTTAAACAGATAAGTGTTCCCGTAGGTATTACTTCAGGTTTGTCTATATCGAAAAACGGCGAAGTTTACTTCTGCTCTTCTTCTGCTGGCTTATATGGCTATGACATAAATAGTGGTTCACAAAAATTCAACTATAATCCATATACAGGTGTCAACAGTGCTATTACCATAGATTCAGATGGTACTATCTATACTGTAGGTAAAACATCAGCGGGTGGTGCAGTTTGTGCAACTAATCCTGACGGAAGTGAAAAATGGAAAGTTGAACTTCCTTCCCTAGTTAATTATGGTGGCGTCGTTATAGGTGAAGACGGTACATTATATGCAACAGGCGGTAGCGTGATTGCTGATCAGGAAACTGGCGGTATTGTAGCTTTGGATAAAGATGGTAATCTCAAATGGCACTTTGCAACTGCTGAAAGTGTAACAAACTGTGTGCCTATGGTTGATAACCGTGGATATATCCATTTTGTTACTGACGATGCGGTTTACTATATAGTTAAACCTGATGGAACAGCTTATGCTTCACTGAAAGTAGGAGAAAAATCAAATTCATCTCCGGTCATGAATGCAGACGGAAACGTTCTGCTGAGCGTAGAAATTGAAGCTGGCGTTTCTGCCGTAATGAACCTTTCTACAGGTGCTTCTTCAGCTGCTAATTCAGCATGGCCAATGAAAGGTCAGAACTGGCAGCGTACAGGTTTGCAGAAATAAATACTATAATATCTTGGTAGGGTAATTTGCCTTACCAAGATATATAAACCTAATATCTATGAAATCATTGGTTCTTTTTATAATATCAAGTCTATTATTTCTAAATCCACTTTATCCAAGAGAGGGTAGAAACCTTTTGTTGGATAAATCTCTTGTTTCAGAAACTGATATGCAGTTTAAATATCATTATCCTGCATATTATGCATTGAATCCGGTTTTAAAAGCTGATAAGGCATGGGAGTTTAATAAAAACGGGGATCCTTATGCAGCTCCTTTTAGTGGTGGGGTATGGTACGATGAACTATCCGGAAAATTTAAAATGTGGTATTCTGCCGGTGGAGGTAAGACAAATGGGCTTGTGACTTGTTATGCTGAATCAAATGATGGAAAGGTATGGTTTAAACCTGACCTGGATGTAGTACCAGGTACAAATATAGTTGATACTGTAGAACACGACTGTGTTTCTGTTTTGCTTGATAAATTTGAGCAAAGGACTGACAGAAAGTACAAGATGTTTCTGGTTGCCTTCAATAATTCAGGCTCAGTAAGCATGAAACTGAAGTATTCTTCCGACGGTATTCATTGGAGCAGTACAAAGGCTGTGTCTGGTGAATTATATGACAGGTGTGCTGTCTACTATGATCCTTTCATAGATAAATATGTACTGTCCTTGAAAACAATAAATGGTGTTTATCGTCGTGCGAGGTGTTTCCTGGCTGATAAAGATCCTGAATTGGCGGTAAGTTTAGCCCATCGTACTTTTATAAATGGTGAAGATAAATTTATACGGTTCTGGTTCAATGCGGACGATGATGATCCACGACACCCCTTGTTCCCGGATTTGCGGCCGCAGATTTATAATCATGAGGCCATGCCTTATGAAAATTTGCTACTCGGCTATTTTTCAGTGTGGCAAGGTCCGGAAAATAAAGAATGCGTTGAACTTAAGGTTCAGAAAAGGAATGAGATTTTGGTTGGTTGGACAAAAGACAGTTTTAACTGGAATCGAGAGAATAAAAAACCTTTTTTGCCTGTAGATGAAAATCCTGAAGCTTGGAACGCAGGGAATATACAGTCTGTAGCTGGTTGTCCAATTATAGTTGGTGATTCCCTTTATTTTTACATGAGCGGAAGATATAACAGTCGTCCTGTGCATCCGTCTAACTTTGCTACAGGTCTGGCTACTTTACGTCGTGATGGATTTGCTTCTTTTCATTCAGATAAAAAAGAATGTTATCTCAAAACAATTCCAATTGAGGTCACCGGTCCTTATCTATTTGTTAATACAGAAATTAAAGGCTCTTTGTATGCTGAACTACTGGATGCCAATTCAAATGTCATAAAAGGTTTCTCAAAGCACGACTTCGAAATTGTTAAAAAGAAAAACTCAACAAAGTTACAGCTTCGTTGGAAGAACGAAGATATAAGTTCTTTAATAGGTAAAAAAATATCAATTAGGTTTTATACCAGAAATACAGATATTTATTCTTTCTGGTTTTCAAAAACAGAAAAAGGATTTAGTGGAGGATATACCGCAGGTGGTGGCCCTTTGCTGTCTCCTACCGGTATAGACGAATAACTTAAAAAATTAATATCATAAAATGAAAAACTCAAAAATTTATCCTTGGATAGTAGTCGGTTTGTTGTGGGGTGTTGCACTTCTTAATTACATGGACCGACAAATGTTAAGTACAATGAAAGAAGCCATGCAGATTGATATTGTAGAATTACAGTCTGCGGCTAATTTCGGTCATCTGATGGCTGTCTTTTTATGGATATATGGATTAATGAGTCCTATATCCGGCATCATTGCTGACCGTTTAAGTAGAAAATGGCTGATTGTAGGTAGCTTGTTTGTATGGTCTTCTGTAACCTATCTTATGGGTATCGCTAACACATTTGACCAGGTTTTCTGGTTGCGTGCTGTCATGGGTATCAGTGAAGCGCTTTATATTCCGGCTGCGTTGTCATTGATTGCTGACTACCATACAGGAAAGTCTCGTTCTCTTGCTATTGGTATTCACATGACCGGTCTTTATACCGGCCAGGCTGTCGGTGGTTTTGGTGCGACTGTTGCAGCTGCATTCTCATGGCATACTACTTTCCACTGGTTCGGTATTATTGGTATTGCCTATGCGGTTGTGCTGATGTTGTTCTTGCGCGACAAGAAGTCAGAAGTTGTGACAGACAGAATCGAGCCTGTTGCTCAAAAGGAAAAAGAAAGTGTATTTACCAGTTTGAAGTCTTTACTTACCAATGTGGCTTTTTGGGTTATCCTCCTTTACTTTGCAGCTCCAAGTTTGCCGGGATGGGCTACTAAGAACTGGTTGCCTACTTTGTTTGCAGAAAACTTGGATCTTCCGATGTCACAGGCCGGTCCTATTTCTACAATCACGATTGCCGTTTCTTCATTTATCGGAGTATTAATTGGTGGTACACTGTCAGATAAATGGGTTCAAAAAAATCTTCGTGGTCGAGTATATACAGGTGCTATAGGTCTAGGTCTTACTATTCCTTCATTGCTTTTGTTAGGTTTTGGCCATAACATAGTAGCCGTAGTAGGTGCTGGTTTATTATTTGGTGTAGGTTATGGTATATTTGATACCAATAACATGCCGATTCTTTGTCAGTTCGTATCTTCAAAACAAAGAGCTACAGCTTATGGTGTAATGAACATGGTTGGTGTGTTTGCCGGTGCATTCATTACTAATCTTCTTGGTCAGTGGGGTGACAGTGGTAATTTGGGCTTAGGCTTTGCTATGCTGGCTATTGTCGTTGCAGTTGCCCTTTGTGCACAATTGTATTTCTTGCGTCCAAAAACAGATAATGTAGAATAATAAATACATCCATTATGATAGTTTCTAATTTGCAAAATAGTGAAAGGATAGAATCTCTCCATCCTTTGTTTAAACAGTTGTTTGATTATGTAAAAACACATGACCTGCTTCATACAGAATGTGGAAGAATAGAACTGGCTGGTGATGATTTGTTTATTAATAATGTAAATCCAACTTGTGTTTCTGCATCAGACCAGGTCTTAGAAGTACATCGTGATTATATTGATGTGCATATTCTTCTTGAAGGAAAAGAAAGAATTGGTTGGAAAGCTATTGAAGACGTGACTGACTTAAAACAGGCTTATCAGAAAGAAGGAGATTGTGCTTTATATTCTGATACTCCGACTTCTTTTGTTGATTTGCTTCCCGGACAATTCCTGATTGTTTTTCCGGAAGATCCTCATGCACCGGTTATTGGAGAAGGTAAAATTAGAAAACTTATAGGAAAAGTTAAACTTTAGTTGGATTATGCCGTTTCAGCATATCTAGTTCATAATAAAAAATTACAGAACTAAATCTAAAGATGACCACAAAATTGTGGTCATCTTATTTTTATAAATATTAAGATCCAAAGATATTTCTTCGAGCTAACATACAAGCTCCTACGACTCCAGCTTTATCCAATAATTTGGACAACAAGATAACAGAGTCTTTATTAACTAAATTCAAAGAATATTTGCGAACAGCACTTTTTATTGGCTGTAAAATATAATCTCCCGTCTGAGCCAATACTCCTCCAATAATAACTAATTCTGGATTTAATAAATTTATTAATCCCGCTAAATAACGTCCTAGTTTTTGCCCTATTTCTTCTACTAATTCGATACAAAGTAAATCCTCTTGATTTGTTGCAGACACAATCTCATCCAATGTTAAAGGAGTACTATCAGACAAAACACGATCGGAAAGAATAGATTGCTTACCATTCTTAATACAATGAATCAATTTACGTTGAAGAGCTGCACCAGAAACTTCTGTTTCTAAACACCCACGTTTTCCACAATGACAAAGAATTTCATTATCAAAAACATTAAAATGTCCAAACTCTCCAGAAAATCCAGATTTTCCTGTAAATATATCTCCATTTATAATTAGTCCTGCTCCAATTCCCCAACTTAAATTAATAAAAATAATATTCTTTTCCCCTCTTACCAATCCCTTAACCATTTCTCCATATGTCATAGCACGAGTATCATTATCAATTGTGACTCTATAACCAATTTTTTCAGAAATAACTTCAGCTAACGGTCGTTCTTCAAAATTGAACATGCTAAAACTATAACCTAACTCAGGATTTACTCGCCCAGAAATATTAACTCCTATATTCAAAATCTTTTCCTTATTTATATCTGCAGAAGATATAAAAGTTGATATATCATTACACAATTTGTTTAATCCTGCTGTTGTATTGCTAAATTCATATGGAATGCCCATTTTTAAATCAACAAAATCTCCAATAATATTCATCAGTCCTATATTTAAGCTAAAACGCTTAATATCAACCCCGACAAAATATCCAGAATCAGGAATCAATCCATACAATGTAGGAGGACGACCTTCATTAGTTTCTTGTTTTCCATAATTCATAATGTAACCATCTTCACACATTTCCATAATTAATTTTGTAACAGTGGGTACACTTAAATCAAGTTCTTTAGAAAGGTCTGGTATCGTAGATAAGCGGTTATACATATAATAAGTAATAACCTTTTTCTTTGTTAATGCATTTTTTGACCCTCTTTCGATTTCAGCTAGCAAATGTTGTGCCATAATCTTATAATCTTACATTTTTACAAATGTAACAATTTAATTTCAGAAATTGCTTCATTTAATATTTTCTATTTAACAAATATGTGGAATTCTATTCTAATTTTCTTATCTCTTTATAATTATATTAATTTTATTATAAACTTTATTTAATAATAGAGCTATTTTTATTATTAGAAAAATATTTATTCAATATTATAAAAATTCAAGTTCAAGCAAACATTTTGCCCTAAAACAACTTTCTTTTACAAGGAAATCAATAGCTTTGTAAAGCAAAACCTATTTTATATGGAAAAAAGATACTATAAAAAATCACTAATGGCAGGAGTAATATGCGCAATGGCATGCAGTAACCTCCTTGCACAAGAAACTGAGTTTGATTTATCGTCACAACGACTGGAAATCCAACAAGTATTGCCCGTTCCCGGAAAGAAGATAGACCATCAGGGAATTATCATCAATCCGACTCCCCACAAACTAACAGTAGATCGAAACAATATGTTGGATATTGCTGGTGGATTGGTTCTTAAAGATAAACAAGAAAAATTTGCAGAAGATCTGAAATTTCTTACTCTGACAAAGAAAGGAGTGAAACTAACTATCGATTTTGGAAAAAAGGTAGCACTTAAGCAAGGAGTTAAGGAGATTTCTGGAGCTTACACCATGCGTATTGACAAAAAAGGAGTTACAATCGTTGGATATGATGAACGAGGAGCTTTTTATGGCATCCAAACATTGCGCCAACTTATAGAAAGCCCTATCGCTGCAGAAAAACAATTACCTTATTTGGATATCAACGATTATCCAGACTTACCCAATCGTGGTGTAGTAGAAGGTTTTTACGGCACACCATGGTCACATCAGGTACGTATGTCATTAATTGATTTCTACGGAAAATTCAAAATGAACACTTACTTATATGGTCCTAAAGATGATCCATTTCATAGTTGTCCGAACTGGAGACTTCCTTATCCCGAAAAAGAAGTTCAGAATATCAAGGAACTGGTTCAGGCGTGTAAACGAAATCGCGTAGATTTTGTATGGGCCATCCATCCGGGGCAAGACATCAAATGGAACGAAGAAGATTATCAGAATCTGGTCAATAAGTTTAACTGGATGTACGACCTGGGAGTAAGAGATTTCGCAATTTTCTTCGATGACATTTCAGGAGAAGGAACCAATCCGTTAAAACAGACAGAATTACTAAATCGTCTGACTGATGACTTTGTAAAAGCCAAAGGTGATGTATCTCCATTGACAGTCTGCCCGACAGATTACTCTAAGCTTTGGGCTAATCCGACTCCGCAAGGGAGCCTGGCTATTTATGGAAATAGTTTGAATCCAGATATAAAAGTATTCTGGACAGGAGATGTGGTATGCAGTGACCTGACTCCGGAAACAATGGAATGGATTAACTCACGTATCAAAAGACCGGCATATTACTGGTGGAACTATCCGGTAACCGATTATATCCGTAACTTCATTCTACAAGGTCCCGTATACGGTCTGGATACTTCGCTGACTAAAGAAAATGTCTGTGGTGTTGTCAGCAACCCAATGGAACACGGTGAGGCTTCCAAGCTTGCTTTGTACGGAGTTGCAGACTACACATGGAATATCGCAAACTATAATCCTATAGACAGTTGGGAAAGAGGATTGCAGGAGTTGACTCCAAAAGCCAAAGATGCTTACCGTACATTTGCCATTCACTCCAGTGACACTGAAAACGGATATCGCAGAGATGAATCTTGGGAAACTAAGACATTCCGGCTTGCAGAATGGAATGATGCCACGGCTCAGGCTCTTAAAACAGAATTCGAAAAAATAGAAAAAGTCCCGGCTGAAATGGAACAGGGATGTGAGAATAAAGCTCTGCTGCAAGAACTCCGTCCGTGGCTGACAGAATTCGGAAAACTGGGAACAAGAGGAAAACAAGCTATTGAACTGGCTCAAATTTATCGCTCAGGCAACGACGACAGTAGCTTCTGGAACAAATATGTGCAGAACTTGATGAGTAAAGAAGATCGTAAAGCTTATGAAGCTCATAAATCCGGAACACTCAAACTGCAACCGTTCTATGAAAATGCAATGGACGATATGGCTCATGGATTCTTAAAGAAACTGCTGGGTACAACACCTAAAGATTATAAAGGCATTGGTTCGTTTGGTAACTCTGGTACAATCCTTACTAAATTAATGCTTGATAATGACACTACGACTTACTATACGTCAGGTATCGGACAAAAAGAAGGTGACTGGATTGGAGTAGACCTGAGAGACATCCGTGACGTGACAGAAATATCAATCCTGCAAGGACGAAATTCTGTAGACGATGTAGACTACTTTGACCATGCGATTTTGGAATGTTCTGCTGATGGCAAAACATGGACTCCCCTTATCAAAGAATTGAATAAGCAATATGTCATCAATTGGAAAGGAGATGCTGTAAAAGCACGTTACGTACGACTGAAAAGACTGGAATCTGAACGCAAAAATTATGCTTCTGTCCGCTCTTTCGAAGTCAACCCGCTTCATGTTGAAAATCTAGGATTCAAACTGGAGTCAGAGAATCCACAACAAGTTGTTTATGCATTCGATCAAAATCTGTCTACTTTTTATAAGGTTTCTAATGCACTAACTTTCGAAGTTCCTCAAGGAACAAAAACTTATACATTATTGATGGATAAACTTTCAGCTCCGCTCAAAGTCAAACAATTTGATAAAAAAGGAGAATTGGTATCCGAAACAAGTATTTCTTCGCCTTTCTTCAAACTTGAACTGACAAACGATAAAGTAACCAAAGTCACTCTGGAAGGCAAAGCTGAAATATTCGAAGTCGTCGCTAATCCTCAATAATAAACCGACTAGGAACATAAAAAGAAAAGGCATCATCCTCTTTCAAATCAGTAGAGGATGATGCCTTTCTTATAGTTGGAAATAAATTACTTATTTACAGTTTCCAGTACAACGTGGTTTGATCTGTTTAAAGAAATCATTACCCTTATTGTCAACCAGGATAAATGCAGGGAAGTCTTCTACTTCAATCTTCCAGATTGCTTCCATACCCAGTTCAGGATATTCTACACATTCGATGCTCTTAATGTTATTCTGAGCAAGAATAGCAGCCGGACCACCGATAGAACCCAGATAGAAACCACCATGCTTCTTACAAGCATCGGTTACAGCCTGGCTACGGTTACCTTTAGCCAACATAATCATGCTACCACCATGACTCTGGAACAAGTCAACATACGGGTCCATACGTCCGGCAGTTGTCGGTCCCATAGAACCACAAGCCATACCTGCAGGAGTCTTGGCAGGACCAGCATAATAAATAGGATGGTCTTTAATGTACTGAGGCAAATCTTCACCACGATCCAAACGTTCTTTCAGTTTAGCATGAGCGATATCACGACCTACGATAATAGTACCATTCAGTGACAGACGAGTGGCAACAGGATATTTATCGAGTTCTGCAAGAATTTCCGGCATCGGACGGTTAAGGTCAATCTTCACAGCATTACCTTCACCTGCCTGACGCAATTCTTCAGGAATCAATTCACCTGGATTTGAATCCAGTTTTTCAATCCAGATACCATCTTTATTAATCTTACATCTGATATTACGGTCAGCAGAACAAGAAACACCCAAGCCAACCGGACAAGAAGCACCGTGACGAGGCAAACGAATGATGCGTACATCGTGAGCATAATATTTACCACCAAACTGTGCTCCCAAACCAATACGGTGAGCTTCTTCCAATACTTGCTTTTCAAGTTCTACATCGCGGAATGCACGTCCGTATTCATTACCTGTAGTAGGCAAGTTGTCATAGAAACGAGTAGAAGCCAATTTCACAGTCAGCAAGTTCTTTTCAGCAGATGTACCACCAATTACAAATGCAATATGATAAGGAGGACAAGCAGCTGTACCTAAAGTCTTCATCTTTTCTACCAGGAACGGAACCAATGTAGCCGGATTCAAGATAGCTTTGGTTTCCTGATACAGATAAGTTTTATTAGCAGAACCACCACCTTTTGTTACACACAGGAAGTTATATTCCATACCTTCAGTAGCTTCCAGGTCGATCTGTGCAGGCAAGTTACAACGTGTGTTTACTTCTTCATACATACTCAACGGAGCATTCTGAGAATAACGCAAGTTGTTTTCTGTATATGTTTTATATACACCCAGTGACAAAGCTTCTTCATCACAGTATCCAGTCCATACTTGCTGACCCTTTTCACCATGTATAATAGCAGTACCGGTATCCTGACAGAAAGGTAAAACTCCTTTTGCTGCAACTTCAGCGTTACGCAAGAAAGTCAAAGCAACGTATTTATCGTTTTCGCTAGCTTCCGGATCATTCAATATTTTGGCTACCTGTTCGTTGTGAGAACGACGCAACATGAAAGAAACATCGTGGAATGCAGCGTTAGCCATTGCAGTCAATCCTTCTTTTTCAATTTTCAGGATAGGTTTTCCTTCGAACTCGCTTACAGACACATAGTCTTTTGTAAGCAAATAGTATTCAGTAGTATCCTTTCCGTGTTCAAACATCGGCTGATACTTGAATTCTGGTGTTGCCATAATGATAAGAAATTAATTGTTAGTTACTATGCCAACAAAGGTACGAAGTATTATCGAAATTTTTCCTTAATTAAGATAAAATCTTTGTTCCGAATGATTCAAAAACTCTGCCGTATTTCACTTTCATGATTCAGTAAGAGATTTACTGAAACTCTCCTACTCCATAGCTCTCAACAAATCTCTCTGCAAAATGTCAACTCCAGGAAATCCTACATAACGATCCTGAAGCTTACCATCGTAACTGATTACCAGATATCCCGGAATTCCTGTAATGCCATACGAATTACAAAGATATTCCCATTGTTTCTGAGTCAAACGATAATGTATACCATTTATTTCCGCAATAGCAGTCTTCCAGACTTCTTTTGGAGAAGATGGTCCTGTAACATAAACATATACTACATCTTTCGATGACATCCGCTGCTTTAGTACATTTACCGCAGGCATGCTTTTCCGGCAAGGACCACACCATGTAGCCCAAAAATCAACAAGTACAGCATTACCCCGATGCTGAGATATGATAGCAGGCAATATATCAGCTCCCGACACTAATGTATCCAACTCTGCAATAACATATTTTTCAGAAGCCTTTGCCCGTTCGGCAACAGCCTGCATGGTCTTTATCTTTTCTCTTACATATGCACTTATTTCCGGATGTTCTATCGAAGCCAGCATTTTTTTGTCTGCCGATTTCAGACGTTCTTCTTTAACAACATTCTGATAAATATTTCTTGCCTTTTTTATATCTTCCCACAAATCTAACGTTTCTCCCGTATCACGTTCCCGATACTGTAAGTATGTCACATAATCGTAACCATATTTATCATAAGGAGAGTCTACAATCCCCTGCATTTTAGCACGGGCACCTTGCAGAACAAGAGCATTTATCTGCATATTTGCAGATACGTATTCCTTATACGCTTTACCGGCTCGTTGGTCATGGTCTAAATCCGATTCAAGTCTTTCCAGCTCAGACTGCACCTGTTTATTATATTCTTCATCAGATAAATCCAGCGTCTTACTTGAGAAATCAGGATCATCGTTAAGAGCCAGAGGATATCCCCAGGTAGCCAGTTCCGTATTCAACAAGGATTCAGCTCCATCAAACCACGCTTTCTGCTTCTGGCCATACTCATCCTTCAACAAACGGGAAGCCGACATACTCAATCTGGGAAGATGAATATACACAGTCATTTCTTTACCTGGTAAAAGGAAAAGATCTAACTGTGCCTTATTTATCTGAAGTTTTGCCCCTCCGGCGAGCAGCAAATCGGTTTCAATATGAAAAGAACCATCCTGACGTACCTTTACAGTCTTTCCCCAATCATTATAAAACAGCCAATCTGAATGACGAAAAACAACATCCAATGCAATTTGAGGATCATAACCTAATATATAACCGTTTATTATAGACTTACCCGCTTTTAACTGGGGAGCAGGCAAATCCTGACTTTGCTCCAGATGATTAGTTTGTAAAAAACTTGGTATATATACATAGGGTTCTGCCTTACTTAGTTGTACTCCCCATATAATCCATCCTTCTTCTTTCTCTACAAAATCAACAGCATGCACCCCTGCAGGAATCGGAGCAAAAGAAAGAGTTACATGATGCTTCCCCGACTTCGAAATAAGCTCCGGCTCGGTTTTTCCATCAATAGACACCCCTTCAGCTTCACGCAAGCTAAATTCTTGCTGCGTGGTACGCAGACATGTTTTCGAAGAGATAACAGCAGCTTCTCCTGGCTCACCATACAAAACAGCATCTACCTGCGTCTGCTCATCCGTTAATATGATTTTCTTTATTTCTATTTTCGACGTATTTGTCGTAATAAAGCACGGGCGGCTAACTTCCCTTTTACGATAAGTTCCCGCCTGTAAAAACAAAAACATACAACTAAATACAAAAAATAGCCATACGCCTTTCATAAATCACATTCTTTTTAATTATATATATTGCTTAAACGAGCAACTAATTCATTTCCAAGTTCAGTCTTCACTTCTATATGCTTCAAAACGGCTGTTACAAAAGGATTACTTTCGAACACACCGCGCACTTGTTCAAAGTCAAGCATTTGCTCTTCCTTACTACCATCAGCACCAAAGCCAGTCATCGAAGACAAAGAAAATTCTTTCTTTGCATCTTCATATACCATCTTATCCAGCCATACCACAGACTGTTGCCATTGATGCACAATGTTTATAATATCCTTTGCAGTTATTGTTTCGGCATCCAGTCCGTAGAACTCCAGCATTTTTCCATACGCCCAAGTCCATTCATAAGTATAATAATTGGCATGCATTTCTGCAAAACGGTCATGTATCTGATTAACAGTATGCAAAACACCTGTTTCTATATCGCTCATCAATCGCTCTATCTCTGTTTTTGGGGCTATTAAGCCAGAAATATCAACCCATTCACCTTGTCCGATCGAAGTATCCGGCAATAAACGCTGGCGTACTTCCTCATCATTCTTAAAATGTATTTCCTCCAGACGCTTGATAACCGAATTACCCAGGAATTTATGAATAGCTGTTTCATAAAACTTGATACCTTTATTCAACGCCGAGTTTTTAATCTTTGCGCTCTGATAAGAATATGTTTCCGAAGTTTCTCCCGATACTCTTTCCAACTCTTTCAGAATACTCCGTCCTTTCATCATCTTCTGAATTGTATATGGACTGAGCAAATTATAATTAATCTGATCCAGACGGAAAGAATCTTTACGCAAATCACGTTTCGGCCATTTCTGTGCATCACGAATTGTGCCGACGCTACGAAGATTAACCCCCGGAACCAGATAAGTCGTATTTTTATCCTCTATCAAATAAGAGAAAGGTAAATCCGATGTATCAGGATGATTGACATGACGTCCCATTACAAGTGAAAAGGCTCCGATACGTGCAGGCCAAAGGATATATGAATCCGAAGTAGTCTTAGCACCCCTTTCCAACGCTCCCTGATGAATCGGACCCAGCTTATACATATGATTACTCTGGTTAGATCCTGAACCTGCATTCATAAATGAAAACATCCCGGCAATCAGCAAAGTTGACTTATGATGAGTCACCGTAAACGGTCCGGCGAAAATAGCACATGCTTCTCCATTTTCCTCCTGACAATTGCTGAAAAACAAAGAATCCGAAGCCGAATAATTATGTCCCATATGACAAGCCTGTCCCACAAAACAGCGAGTCATCATCGTGCCATCCTCTATGTGCGATCCACTGGAGATAATAAAATCATCACATACCACTCCGTAACCGATATGTACCGGATCGTCAACATTACTGTTAATACTACCGTTCTTCAGTCTGCCAGCTCCCTCTATTTCACAATAGTCACCAATACGCACATTTTTAATATATCCCGAATTGACAATCGTGACGTGCGAACCTATCGTTCCTCTATCCGAAGCATGTTCGTCTGCATAAGCCTCAACCAACGCTTTCATACGCTCAATGAGCTGCGGACGATGACGGTAAAGTGCCATAATATATGCCTGATGTGCAGAAAGACGGTCATGAATCATAACCTCACGTCCTCCTGTTTCATTCAAGACAGACACCTCTACTCCATTTCCAAAACGAGATTTCCGGTCTACCAGAATAATATCTACATTCTCGATAAATGTATATGCCCCAATCTCATAGTTAGCAATGTAATTCTTTACATTTTCAATGCAACAGTTATCTCCCACTGTCACATTATGCAGAGTCACATACGATAATCCGGAATGCTTACAGATACCTCCCGGCAATGTAAATTCGTGTTCAAATACTCCCAGACACACCTTCCCGGAAAAACGAGCATGATGTACATAGTCAGGAGTGAAACGTTCAGCCACCCGTACATCCTTCCAGTCGGAAGCCGAACAAAGCTGCGATTCCAGCCTGTTTATTTCTTCATCAGTCAGCGAACGGTAATTTATCATAATTATTCTTCATCATAAGTTTGATAAAGGAAATCATTATAAGGATACTTCTGCACATGCAACTCTCTTACTTTCTTATAAACAATTTCCTTCAGTTCATCGATATTCGTTTTATTACGAGCCGAAATAAAGATACAATTATCATTCATCTTAGCCATCCATGTATGCATAAGCTCTTCCAGCGTAATATTCTCCTTCGTCTTCGGAGTCAAATCATCTTCAGCCTTTTCTACATAAGTATACGCATCTATCTTATTGAATACAATCATGGTAGGCTTTCCTCCTGCTCCTAAATCAGCAATTGTTTTATCTACCACCTGTATCTGCTCCTCAAAATCAGGATGAGAGATATCTACCACATGAAGCAATAAATCGGCTTCACGCACTTCATCCAGTGTAGATTTAAACGAATCAACCAAATCTGTTGGAAGTTTACGAATAAAACCTACCGTATCGGAAAGCAGGAAAGGCAAGTTTTCAATAATCACCTTACGTACTGTCGTATCAAGAGTAGCAAACAGCTTATTTTCAGCAAAGACTTCACTTTTAGCCAATAAATTCATCAATGTCGATTTTCCGACATTCGTATATCCAACCAGAGCAACACGAATCAAACGTCCGCGATTTTTACGCTGGGTAGATTTCTGAGTATCTATTTCAGCCAGACGCTGTTTTAATAAAGCCATACGATTCAAAATAATACGACGGTCCATTTCCAGCTGAGTTTCACCCGGTCCACGAAGACCAACAGAACCCTTACCACCTCCGGCTCCGGAACCACCACCCTGACGCTCAAGGTGAGTCCACAAACGTTGCAAACGAGGTAGCATGTATTTATATTGTGCCAATTCAACCTGTGTCTTGGCATTAGCAGTTTGTGCACGCATCGCAAAAATATCCAGAATAAGCGATGTACGGTCCAGAATCTTTACGTTCAGCTCCTTTTCGATATTACGTATCTGTTTGGCAGAAAGTTCATCATCAAAGATAACCATACCCACTTCTTCTCCTTCTTCCTCCTTTTTCTGAAGAAGATATTCTTTAATTTCCTGCAACTTACCTTTACCTACGTATGTCACAGTATTGGGATAATCCATTTTTTGAGTAAAACGTTTTACGACCTCAGCTCCTGCCGTTTCTGCAAGAAAAGCAAGTTCATCCAAATATTCATTCGTTTTACGCTCGTTCTGTGTCTGGGTAATCAAACCCACCAATGCAGCCTTTTCAGTCTGCGCATCTGATATTACAAATTCTTTCATTCAGTATAGTTGTATGTCTAATTGTGGCAAATATAGCGAAAAAGCACGCACCAAGTATTTTATCAAACAAAAAATTAAAGAAACATTCATACAATAAGTATTTATCATACAGCCCCAAACGTCATGCTATGTATTTTATGAAAATCATCCGAAACAATAAAACCCCGTCATCAACAGTTTAATGCCAATGACGGGGTTCTAAAATATCAGTGCTTATGCTTTAACTTAATCATCCAAATTCGGATTATTTATAATCTCATTTTCTGGAATTTTAAATGTCAAGCGTTCATCTTTATAATCATAAGTTTGTCCAGGAAGCATAGCATCTTCTGCACAACGAGTAATACTCTTCTGGAAACGTTTCATTGTAAGCAATCCACGTCCTTCAGCCCATAATTCCAAACGCCAGTTAAAGTAAATTTCATCCAAAAGTTCTTCTTTACCCATCTGTTCTACTTTTGCGGCTGCTTCTGTATCACGCTCATCCAATAAAGCTTTCAAAGAAATTTTCGCATCAGAAAGATTATTCTCTCGTGCATTAGCTTCTGCATTTATCAAATACATTTCAGCGACACGCATATATACTTCATCGTCATACCATTCTCTATTTCCTAAGATACGCTTGCTGTTATAGAATTTCCACCAGTTTGTCAATTCATATTGTTCTCCATTTTCATCTGTTTCAGTAAACCATTTTTTACGAACATCTGTATCCGGTATAGAATTATACAAATTAGTATCAATCAATTTCTCACCGCCGGCATACGCATAGCTATATGTAAACAAGTCCATATGTCCCCAGAATGTAGGCAGAGCCGGAGAGTTACTTGTTGTCAGATCAATAGCCCACATCCATCCAGGAATAGAAACAGAACTAAATCCTGAATTGATAACTTCCGTTCTATTCATCAAGGTAAACTCTTTCGAATCAATCACCTCTTGAGTCAATCGAGCCGCTTCTCCATTTTCACCCATCATAAGATAAACATAAGCCAGCATACCTTTTGCTACCGCCTGATTAATCTGGTCTTTTTGTCCTGAAGGACGCTCATATCCTTCAAGCATAGGAATAGCATCTGTCAAATCTTTAACAATCAGATTATAAACTTCTTCTACACTTGATTTCTTTGCAGCTTCCGAAGTTAATTGAGTACGATAAATAGGTATTGCTAAAGCTGTTTTATCTTCCTGATAAGGACGAGCATATAAGTTTACCAAGTTAAAATAAGAATGCGCTCTCAAAGCTTTGGCCTGTGCAAAATACACACCATTTTCTCCAGTAGGTTTCGCTTCATCACCTCCAGCAGCATCAATAATTTCATTGGCAGCTTTGATAAGACGATAGTAATATCTCCAGAATTGATAAGAGAACTGAGATGCTGTACGAGTTGAACAAGTCAAATCACCAGCCATTTCAAACCAGCCATATCCTTTCATCATAATGACCATATCTCCACTCATCAAGTCTGTTGCTATATCAACAGCTTTCTGTCCGAAGTCATCATGACCTCCTACACCACCTGTAGACATTGCAAATGTTGTAGAATAAGTACCTAATGCTTGTCCCATCAATATATTGGTATTCCACTTAGCCACTTCTTCCAAATCACCAGATGTGATATAATCCGAAGGACTTTTTTCCAAAAATGAATCTGAACATCCACTGTTTAGAAGCATCAAACTTAAAGCAGCAACCGGAATGTATTTATTTAATTTCATAAATTTCTGATTTTATTTTAGTTAAAACTGAACTTTAATACCTCCCATAATTGTACTCAATGGGCTGTATTGGCCTCTGCCTGATTCTCCTGAGTCATTATTATTATCATTGTTGAGCGTATCGCTATTACCTGAAGAAGCATTAGCCACATAACCTTTACGAGCCGAAAGGAAGAACAAGTTGTCTCCAGATACATATACGCTCAGACCTCCCAGGTGCAGTTTAGAAGTAATGCTTTGTGGGAAAGTATATCCCAAACGAAGATTAGACAGGTTCAGATAAGAACGGCTAGTCAAGAAACGTGTTGAAGTTGAATTAGCATAACTAGTACCGTCAGCACCTCCACCATAATTGCTTGTAAGTCTAGGAACATCTGTAATATCACCAGGCTGCTGCCAACGGTTTTCAATATCTTTATGCCAATTATACTTTCCAGCCCCATCATTATGCATTAATGCCTGATAATTATAATCATAACCATATCCTCCCAAGCTATATGAGAATGTCGCATTCAAAGTAAATCCTTTTGCATATAAATCAAAACCAAAACCACCTTGTAAAGCAGGTATTGCTGATTTATCAACAAATTTCTTAGTTGCTTGACTCCAGTCACTTGTCTGCTCTACTTCCAGTTTATTGATGGTTTTAGTTGATTTATAAGTTTCCATATCTGTAATCAACTCTTTAGTACCATCAGGCAATACATTATAATACTGATTATACATAGCGTATCCGGTCTGAGGATCTACACCTGCATATTCACGCATGTAGAAATCATACAAAGAATGTCCTTTTGCCCATCCATAGTAAGTGCTTAATTCCAAAGCCTTCTCTTTACCTGTAGTTTCATCAATAGGCATCTTAGTCATTTCATTCTTATAATATCCACCATTAACACGGAAATCGAATTTATAATCTTTCTTATTCAAAAGATGTGCAGTCAAAGAAAATTCTACACCCTGATTTACCAGCTCTCCATCATTAACAGGATAAGAAGCATATCCCAAAGAAGGAGCTACCTGCTTCATAAACAACATATCAGTTGTCTTTTTATGGAAATATTCAACTTCACCTTCAAGTATACCAGCAATATCAAATTCAATACCAGTATTAATAGTAGAACTTCTTTCCCAAGTTAAATCAGGATTACCTTTATAAACAAAGCTGAAAGTATAATTATCGTTCAAGTTGTTAATCTGATACAAATCTTCATATGGATAGTATCCAGCGACAACAGGACTTGTTATAAAATCCTGATTACCAAGAACACCCCAGCTCAATTTATATTTCAAATTCTTCAACCATTTGATATCTTTCATAAATTCTTCGTTAGTAATAGCCCATGCAGCTCCAATAGATCCAAATGTTCCCCACTTATGACCTTTAGCAAAACGTGAACTACCATCAGCACGAAGTGTTCCGTGAATAAAGTATTTATTATCCCAGTCATAACGCAACTGACCAAAATAACTTTCAATCGCATAACCATAAGTATACGATTTCATATAATCCATTATAACAGCATTACTCCATTCTGTATTATCCGGACGAACCATTTTTGATTTGGCACCATATGATACGTTAGTTGTACTATTTGTTGATTCATGAGCAACAAAAGCATCAAAATTATTTCTTCCGAAACTTTGAGTCCATGATAAAATCTGGTTAGCAGTAAAGTTCAAATAATTCACCTGAGTTTTCACAATTTGTCCTTTACCAGCACTATCACCATAATATGGATTTGTCAATTCGTTTTCAGCCTGACCATAATACTGCAGACCAACATTAGCAGTTGCTTTGAAGTGTTTCAAGAAACGAGCCTCAAATGAAGCATTACCATTAAACTGGTGTGTCTTGATTTCATCTTTATCCAAAAGTAATGCACCAGCAGGATTAATACCAGCAGCAAACGGACGGCTATAACCGGCATTCATACCATAATCGTATTTATTTCCTCCAATGCTTGTATCTTGTACAATATTTCCGTTTTCATCACGCTCAAAAACAGGGAACAATGAAGGCATACCGTTTATAAACTGGAAACCATTGTTCATACTATCATCAGACTGTCCCGGCTTATTGGTAATCATATATGCATACGATAATGATGTTGTAGCTTTCAACCAAGGAGCAATCTGATTACTCATATTATTACGAACATTGAATCGTTCGTAATCCGAAGAAATATAATATCCTTCATCCTTCAGATAACTAAAAGCTGTATAATGGGTCATTTTCTCGTTACCACCTGAGATTTTAAGGCTAGCATCAAATTTCTGACCTGTTCTAAACAAATAATCCTCCCATTTTTCCGGAGTATATTTACGTGTAATGCCACTATAAAAACGTCCTGTAGAAGGATCAATCAACTTGTCACCATCTGCGTTCCACATATTATATATAGGAGCAATACCATTTTGTCCTCCGAACAACTGTTGTGAAGCCCATGTTGCAGCTGTAGCACGATCATATCCTTTGTTTACTTCCCCATAGCCACGTAAGCCTTCCCAAGTAAGCTCTGTAAATCTTTCCGGACTATCAATTACATCATAAAGCGGAGTCAAACGCATGTTTGCGCCATATTTAACTTCAGCATCAACACGTGTTTTACCTACTTCTCCTTTTTTAGTAGTAATCAAGACTACACCATTTGCAGCACGAGATCCATACAATGCAGTAGCAGTAGCATCTTTCAAAACTGTCATAGAAGCAATATCACTTGGATCGATACCACTTAAATCAGCTTCAAAAGGAATACCATCTACAACATACAACGGAGAACGGCTAGAATATGCTGAACCTAAACCACGAATACGGATACTAGCATTACTTCCAGGTTGTCCAGAAGTAGACATCACTTGTACTCCGGCAACTTCTCCAGCCAATGCTTTAGATAATTCAGTCGGATTCTTCAACGAGATTTGCTCTCCACCAATTTCAGTAGCTGAACCTGTAAAAGAACGTTTGGTAGCTCCTCCATAAGCAACGACCATAACTTCATCCAATTGTTCTGAATCTGAACGAAGTACGACCTTAACAGTAGGCTTGATAGTTACTTCTTGGCTTTCCAAACCAATGAACGAAACAACCAAAGTTTTTGCCGAACTAGGCACATTGTTGATTGTAAAGTTACCGTCGATGTCTGTTACAGTACCTACAGTAGTACCTTTAACTAAGACAGACGCTCCAACAACCGGCAAACCGTCTTCTTCAGAGGTGACTGTACCAGTAACCTTTGAAACTTGCGCGTTTACCAGACCTATACCTATCATCAGGAAGGTCATTAAAAGCATCAATTTTCTTTTCATAAGATTCTCTCTTAAAGTTTAACTTTGAATTAATAATTTTTCATTAGTTATATTTCTCGGTCGCAAAAATAGTTAAAATTGTAATAACTGTATACTTTTCGATAAAAAAACTCAATATAAACCTTTTATTTTAACACTTACACCACGTTTTTTACACCAAAATGCTTCTATTTTCAACTCTAAAGCATTTCACTTTGTCATTATTAAAAGCTGTATAAGAAAAAAACAAAATATAGAAAATGACAATAATTTCTTTGTTATTATTACGTTTTTCTAAAAAAAGCAATGGTTAATATTCAATTTCTAAGTCTATTTTTGTAAAGAGACCTATATGTTTTTTAGACTATCAATGCATATATATTCACCAATTGTATATATATAAACGCAATAAAGATTCTTTAAGATAAAGATATAATACTTTCACATAATAGTTGAAAATGAAAAAGATTAAGTATCGCATAGTTTATAACCGCAAAAAACGGTTAGATAGTCAGGGAAAAGCTTTAGTTCAAGTGGAAGCTTATCTATTAGGGAAAAAAGCCTATTTTTCTACTCATATTTATATTAAACCCGACCAATGGAATAGTCGTAAATCAATAATTTGCAACCATCCCCATGCTGAAGAATTAAATTATATGCTAGAAGAATTCATATTGAATTTGCAAATGCGTGAGATAAATGCTTGGAAACAAGGAAAAGAAATCTGTTTGGAATTACTAAAGGAAATGGAAGAAAAAACAAGTTCCGACAATAAAATAATTTCTTTTGGTAGAAAATGGATAGAAAATTCCCCCATACGCAGTAGTACAAAAAATAATTTGTATACCACACTTACTCTATTAGAAAGTTTTGCTCATGAGATTACTTTTAAACAGATGGATTACAAACTTTTATTATCATTCGAACAATTTATGAAGAATAAAAAATTAGGAATAAATACCATCGCAAAACATTTACGACATATAAGAACGATTATAAATGAAGCTGTCCGTCAAGGAATTATAGCTAAAGAAGATTCACCATTTACAGAATATAAGATAAAAACAACAGAAAGCCACCATACATACTTATTACCAGAAGAATTGGATAAGTTAGAACATATCAATCTTTCCAGAAAGAAGAATACACTTCGCCATACTCTCGACGCATTCTTATTTTGCTGCTATACAGGCTTGCGCTATTCTGATTTTATAAGTATGAAAAAACAAAATCTCATTCAAACCGATAAAGAATTATGGCTGGTTTTTAAATCACAAAAAACAGGAACTGTCACTCAACTTCCCCTTGGCTATTTATTTCAGGGAAAAGCTATCCGCATTTTATATCATTATCCAGATATAGAAGAATTTTTTCATATAAAGCCTAACGCTTCGGTTAATAAAGAATTAATTCGTATAGGAAAACTAGCAGGAATAACAAAACATTTTTCTTTCCATACAGCACGTCATACGAATGCTACCTTATTAATATATAAAGGTGTACAGCTTTCTACCGTGCAAAAACTATTAGGACATCGTAATATAAAAACAACCCAAGTTTATGGTGAAGTGCTACCGCAAACGATAATCAAGGAACTAAAAAAATGCAAGTTTTGATTAAACAAGTAAATGTAGAATGTATAATAGAAGAATTAACCTAACAACAAATAGGTAGAAAATCAAAGTATTCCATTAGACAAAAGTACACATTGCATCTAGATATATTATCAGAATCTGCATGAAACTGTTTTTATTATGTATCAGTTTTCCCAAAACTGCCTATTAGTTTAGTCCGGCAAAAACTTTGGTTGTTTCGTTCATTGGTTTGAAAAGCCAAGAAGTAACAATTAAACCTACTGTTAATGTCGTACTTCGCTCAGATGCAGAACAATTGGATGAAGTTGTTGTAACAGCAATGGGTATAAAAAGATCGGAAAAAGCATTAGGCTATTCCGCTACTTCGGTAAACGGTGAAAAGATTTCTGCAAGCCGTACTTCAGATGTAATGTCCAGCCTTGCAGGTAAGGTTGCCGGTGTACAGATTTCCGCCACATCCTCCGACCCAGGAGCATCAAACTCTGTTATCATCCGTGGTGTAAGCTCATTAAGTGGCAGCAACCAACCTTTATATGTTGTTGATGGAGTACCTTTGGACAACTCATCTGTTTCTTCTAGCGATGGGTTGAATTCAGGGTTCGACTTTGGTAATGGTGCTAATGCTGTAAATCCAGATGACGTAGAAAACATGACTATCCTGAAAGGAGCTGCTGCTACAGCTTTGTACGGTAGCCGTGCAGCCAATGGTGTAGTAATGATTACTACAAAAAGCGGTAAAAAAGGTAAAGGATTAGGAATTGAATACAATGGTGGTGTTCAATGGTCTTCTGTTTTACGCATGCCTGAAATGCAGAATGAATTTGGTATGGGATGGAGTGGATCACATACTACGCTAGAAAATGGTTCTTGGGGACCACGTTTTGACGGTTCAATGCAGTTGTATGGTAACGTATATAACAATTCACAAAAGATAAAACCTTATGTCGCTGTAGAAGACAATATGAAAAACTTCTTCGATACAGGTTTCAGATACAATAATAGTTTATCTTTCAACGGAGCTACAGATAAAAGTACCTACTTTGTATCATTCTCACAAATCAGTGATGATGGTATTATTCCTACAGATGCAGACTCATATAATAAGTATACTTTCTCAGGAAGAGGTAGTCATAAAATTGGTAATCTGACATTTAGTACTTCTTTGAACTATGCATATCAGGATAATAAGTTTGCAACAACAGGTCAGGGACTGTCAATGGCTAATTCTCTATGGCAGACTCCACGAGATATTAATGTAGAAAGCCTAGCCGATTTGAATGATCCATTCAATACTCCGGGATATTATTATACTCCTTACGGCGTTATGAACCCTTATTATATATTGGAACATAATTTAAACACTTATAATTCTGAACGTTTTTATGGTAAGTTCCAATTAGATTATGATTTCTTGAAATACTTTAAGTTTACATATCGTATGGGTTTGGATTCTACAACAGGACAAACTGAATATGGAGCAGAAAATCTGTACGCGTTATATTATGAAGGAACTCCTAATGGAGAAGGTATGGGAGCAAGTAGCCCGTTTGCCGGTCAATACGGAGAATATAGCATCATGACGACTCGCCGTCGTGAAATCAACCAAGACTTTTTGTTATCTTTTGACATGCCAATCAACGATTTTCATGTAAATGCATTGGTCGGATTCAATGGAAACGAACGTAAATACTCTTATCAAAAATCAGCAGTAAACAACCTGACCATTCCTACTTGGTTCAATCTGTCAAACTCATCACAGACTCCAACTGTAACTCAATATAGCGAACTCCGCCGTTTAATGGGTGTATTCGGACAGTTTGAAGGTTCATGGAAAAACATGTTGTATTTAACAGTAACAGCTCGTAACGACTGGTCATCTACCTTACCTAAAGGAAATCGTGATTTCTTCTATCCTGGTGTTACAGGTAGTTTCATTTTCAGCGAACTTTTAAATGACGAAATAAAAGACATCATTACTTTCGGTAAAGTACGTGCCAGCTGGGGTAAAACAGGTAACGATGCTGATGTATATATGTTAAGCCCAGTATACGGTTCAGCTCAATATTCCATTCCATTTGGTTATCTGAAGTTCCCATTAGGTGGAGTAAACTCTTATACATTAGGAAATATTTTAGGAAGTAATACTTTAAGTCCAGAAATGACAACCGAATACGAATTCGGATTAAATATGGCTTTCTTCAATAATCGTCTTTCTTTCGACGCTGCTTATTACAATCGTAATTCAGATAAACAGATCATGTCTTTAAGCATGGATCCAGCAACAGGATATGGTTCTCAAAATATCAACTTAGGTAAGATCAGCAATAAAGGTGTCGAATTATTAGTAAGCGGAACTCCTATCCAAACTAGAGATTTCAGTTGGGATGTTACAGTAAACTTTACCAAAAACTGGAGTAAAGTTGTAAGCTTACCAGAAGAACTGGGAGGTGAAACAGTTATATATGGATTGAACGGTAGTACTAGTATGTATGCAATTGTAGGACAACCATTAGGTGTATTCAAAGCCGAAGCTGTAGAACGTGATCCGCAAGGCAGAATCGTAGCTGATGCCAATACAGGTCTGCCAGTTGCAGCAGCAGAATTTGCGACTTACGGTGATATGAATAACCGTTATCAGATGGGTGTTTCTACCACACTTACTTACAAAGGTGTATCATTAAGTGCTGATTTTGATATTCGTCAAGGTGGTATCATGTATTCAAAGACAAAGAATACTCTTTACTTCACAGGTAATGCAATACAAACAGCATACAACGACCGTAATACATTCATTATTCCCAACTCTGTAAATAAGGTTACTAATGCTGATGGCAGCATCAGTTATGTAGAAAATACAACACCTGTTTCAAGCGCAGATATCTGTAACTACTATTACGACCCTATGGGAGGTATCGGTGGAGAAATCGATTTAATAGACAAATCATATGTTAAGTTGCGTACTGTTGTGTTAAGCTGGGATTTACCAAAAAAATGGTTAGCTAAAACTCCGCTACAAGGGGTTCGTATTTCAGCATACGGAAATAACCTCTTTATCTGGACACCATCAAGCAACACATTTATCGACCCAGAAACAACATCATTTGGTAACGACCTGTCAGGTAATTACGGTGAATATTCTTCAAACCCAACTTCACGTAACTTCGGTATCAACTTAAATGTGAAATTCTAACGATTAAAAAGAAGTTTATATATGAAAAAATTAGCATTATATACCTTATTAATGGCAAGTTTATGCACAAGCTGTGACCTTGACATTAATGAAGACCCCAACTATCCAAGCAATGAGCAAATGACACCAGACTTGATTTTTCCTTCTGTTGAAGCAGGTATTGCAGCTGCTGTAGGAGGAGAAATTCATAACTATGCGGGGTATTTTGCACAGTATTATGAACAGAATCCAGAACAAAGCCAATACATAGAAATCAGTCAGTATATGTTCAATGAGTCTTCACAGCTGATGGACTATTCATACCGCATTATTTATGCAGGGGCACTGATGGATGCTCAAGAAGTTCTAGAAAAAAATACAAACCCTGCCGACCGTTTTGCTACAACAGTATTGCGTGCATATGTCTTACAGGTAATGGTCGACAATACTAACGAAGCTCCATATAGTGAAGCGTTAAAAGGTAACTCAGTCAGCAATCCGAAATGGGATAACGGAGAAGATGTATACAAAGGTGTATTGGCAGAAATGGATGCAGCAGAAGCAGCTTTGACAGATAATGCATCTATGGATAGCCAAGATCTGATTTTTAACCGTGATATGAAACAATGGAAAGGATTGGCTAACGCATTACGCTTACGTATGTATCTGCGCTTCATAGATGCAGGAGTAGATGCTGCTACCTATACTGAAAAAGTAAAAACTTTAGTAGCAGAAAATAATTTCTTTACTGGTGATGCTGCATTTACAGGTTTCGCAGACGAAACATCAAAACGTAATCCATGGTATGAAACGAATGCAGTAAATACACCGGGTAACCAGTGTGCAGCTTATCCGATCGTAGCTTACTATCAGGCAAATAATGACCCACGTATAGCTTACGCTATCAATAAAAACAAAAAAGAAGGCAAATATTTAGGACAGATTCCGGGTGGTAGAACAAAATCTGATGACAACAACGGTTCGGATACTTGGAAAAATGAAAATGTAAGTGCCATCAATTATCAACATTCTGACGGAAACGGAGCAACTCAGCCATTCTATCTGTTTACTCAAGCAGAACTTCAGTTCCTTATCGCAGAAGTTAATTTACGTTTTCTGAATGATGAAGGAAAAGCTCAAAATGCTTATAATGCTGGAGTTACAGCCGATTTCGAAGCACGTAGTATGAGTGGTCAAGAAGCAGGAATTTTGGCTTTATGGGACAATGCTACCTCAACAAACGATAAACTTCATTTAGTATACATGCAAAAGTGGGCAGCTTTATTCTGTATGGATCATATGGAAGCATGGAGTGAAATACGCCGTACCGATTGTCCGAATATTACTACTGTTTCTCAGTTAGATATTTTTAAAGGTAACTCAAGTTATGTTCCGGGTGATTTAATAGAGCCATGGATCAACGGTCTTGGTAATGGACTGGTAAAACGTATGACATACCCATTGAGTGCACGTATGTATAATGTAAACACTCCCAAAGCAGTACCAGTAAGTACTCCTGTATGGTGGGACAAGAACTAATAACTTAAATGTTTTATAGAAATGAAAAAAATATTTTATTACATACTCATGGGAGCATTCTTATTGGGAACTGCCACCTCATGTGAAGACTCAGTAGAAGACCTTTCTAAGGTAACATATTTTGCAGAATTAAACTTGAAAGGAGATGATTTTGTAAAACTATCATTAGGTGAAACTTATACAGAGCCTGGATATGAAGCAACCGAAAACGGGGAAGATATCAGTGAAAAGGTAAAGGTCACTGGTAGTGTAGACAGCTCAACACCTGGATTTTATAACTTAGTTTATTCTGTAGCCAACGTTGATGGATTTTCAGTAACCAAAACTCGTCAAGTAATGGTAGTTAATCCTGATAGTTTTGCAAGTGCATATCAGGGAGAATCACAGGCTGGAACTCGCCACTATACAGGCGCACCCATCTTGATTACAGAAAATGAAGATGGAACTTACCTTATTGATGATTTATTGGGAGGCTTGCAGTTTTATGGAATGAATCCGGGATTTGAGCCAATGTACGATTTCCATGCTGAAGCAAAATTAAAACTGAACGCAGATAATACACTCACTTTAATTGAAGTAGGAAACTGGTATTTTGCTTCAGAACTTGCATTGAGCTTAACAGAAGGAAAATATAATCCAGAAACAGGCGTAGTCACTATGACCGTAGATTATGGAGGAACACCTCTAAGCGTTACACTAACTAAATAATTATTGAAGCTTTATGAAAAAATATATCATATTTTTATTTGCCATATTGGCTGTAGGACTAACTTCTTGTAATGACGATACCGAGCCAGGAGGAACATCTGTTGAAAAGATGGCAGGCGACTGGTGGGTTACTGCCACTGCTATAAGTAACGGACAAGAGCTTGGTGATGTAGGTTTAGGACATTTTCGCATGTACACATACAATACAGCTGCCAATGTACCTACTGAAATGTGGCTAGAAGACGGAGCAAATTTTTGGGATTATAAAGTTAAAGTAAATGTAGACTATAATAACAGAACATTTACAACCAACGACTTCATTGACAATACTTCATACGATTGCAAAGTGAAGATAACTGATGGAAAAATACTCGAAGGAGCAGCCCTTACTCCTAGTGGAATGCCTGCCGACAGTATTGTGTACATGATACAGTTTGATGATGACCCAGACGGACTGACTTATAAAGTTTCAGGATTCCGCCGCACAGGTTTCCCTGCTGATGATTTTTAATTTATTTTGTAAATATAATTAATGAAATTACTCCTGCTGTTTTTCAAAATGGCAGGAGTTTTTTTATAAAGGATACCCTGATAATCCTAAATTTACACCTCATATATACAATAAAAATCAATATAGTCATAGAACCATAAAAACTGTATTGTGTATTTTCCTAGCTTTATATACTTTTGAAAAAAAATAAAAATTTAATAAAATTAATTCAATGAAAAAGATTTTGTTTTTAGCAACACTCCTGATCAGTGTTTTTTGTTTTTCATCATGTTCTAAAGACGATGAAGCTATCGAAGTAAATCAGTTAGAAGGAGTATGGGGTATGACTGCCGTTAACGGATATTACCATTATGAAGGTGAAAAAATTTCTTATAATGAAAACTTCAATCCTTTTGAACCTACAGATGACTGCGAAAAAATTACTATAGAAAAAACAGACGGTAATAAATACACTGTAACTCACTATGAATACTATAGTGGTACTTGGCGTCAATACGATAGTGAAAACTTCTACCTGGAAGGAAACAATATGATTCCGGAAAGCATGGAGGGAGTCGATGTATCTACCGCAAAAATACTTGAAGCCTCTTCAGACAAACTTGTTATCGAAACAACTGGAGCAGACGAATACGGTAGTTTCTATGATAAATATACATATACACGCATGGCAGAATAATCTGCATTTCAATAAAACAACACGAGAGAGGATGCTAAACAACATCCTCTCTCGTGTTGTTTTATTCATTCTTTATCCATAAATTTGTGATATCAAAATAATATCAATTAAATATAAGTTTATGGAAGCAAAAGAATTAAATTTCAGAGGATTTAAAGCTAACGGATTTCTCATGCTGGCTATGCACCTGTTATTGATTTCAGGTATTATTATTTGCTGCTTTATGCAAATGACAACTCCATTCTTCATATTGGGTGGAGTACTCTTGCTTATCTGGTTTATTTTATTTGGTGGTTATATGCAACTGGAACCTAATGAAGCGCGTATCATGGTCTTTTTCGGGAAATATAAAGGAACTTTCAAAGAGACAGGATTCTTTTGGGTAAATCCTTTCATGAACAAGAAAAAATTATCCTTACGTGCCCGTAACCTTGATGTAGAACCGATCAAGGTAAACGATAAAATAGGAAATCCGATTCTTATCGGTCTGGTACTGGTATGGAAACTGAAAGATACATACAAAGCCATGTTCGAGATCGATTCACAAACTATGGCGAGCGATACGACCTCTTCTGGTAACGGCAAAGAAATCAGTGTTGGAAATGCTGTAGCCAATCGTATGAATGCTTTCGAGAACTTTGTGAAAATACAGAGTGATGCAGCTCTTAGACAAGTAGCCGGACAATATGCCTACGATGACAATGAAGCGGGAACTGATGAACTTACTCTACGTTCGGGAGGAGAAGAAATCAATGAACAACTGGAACAAAAGCTGAACGAACGTCTGGCTATGGCCGGCATTGAAGTCATAGAGGCACGTATCAATTATCTGGCATATGCACCGGAAATCGCTGCCGTCATGCTACGTCGTCAACAAGCTTCTGCTATTATCAGCGCACGCGAAAAAATCGTAGAAGGAGCCGTATCAATGGTGCACATGGCGCTCGACAAGCTTTCTCAGGAAGATATCGTAGAGCTGGATGAAGATAAAAAAGCTGCTATGGTAAGTAACTTGCTTGTTGTGCTCTGTGCCGACGAAGCCGCCCAGCCGGTTGTGAACACAGGAACGCTGAATCATTAATCAAGAAAACGGCCAATGGCAAAAAAAGAGAATACGACTAAAAGTTTCGTTCTACGTGTAGATGCCGCAACGATGGAAGCTATCGAAAAATGGGCTGCGGATGAATTTCGCAGTACCAACGGGCAACTTCAGTGGATTATCAACGAAGCATTACGCAAAAGCGGAAGATTAAAGAAAACAAAGAAAACTGATACAAAAGAAGAATAATATGTTCACCATCAATTTAGGTCCGTTTTCCGGAAAAAACGCTCCTGAAATACATTATCATCCATCTATCGCAGATAGGATATTGGAAGGCACAGCAGCTCTCTGCTTGCTTTCTGGCATCGGAATAGTATGCTGGAATTATTTCCACACAGACCTCCTCTCCGATTATGGAGTATATGGAATATTCATCAGTATAGTAGTATTTGCTTTATTGTTTGGAGGAGCCTATGCTCCCGTACGTTGTATCAATTTTCCGGTACGCATTGGAAAACATAATGTTGTCAAACAATATATACTGGTCACTAAACTCATACGTATCTTCAATATCTTTTTGACAATGTTTATGATTGCAGGCATTTTATCTGATTATTATAAATGGGTAGCAATCTTAAAAGTTATTTCATTGATAATATGTGTTTTATCAATTGGTGTATATTATATACTGGCATTCCGATACAAATAAAATCTACAAAATAAGAAAGGACAGCAAATTCTACTGAAAATCTGTACAAATCATTGTAACTTTTGTACAGATTTCTATAAAAAATTGCTGATGTTTTCATGAAAACATCAGCAATTTTTTTCTTAAACAAGTTTTCTTATATTTTTCCCCTTTTGTACCCTTCACATACATGAGTTATTATACGATAAAAGGAAAAATCAATCACCCCATTTTTCAGTCTAGAATTGGAAATAGATAAACGGCTGTATGTCGCTGCTCTTTACCTGTATGACCAGAAATATCAGGGCTATCAGAATCAATGCCTGTCCTACCAACGGCATGCGTGTCATGCCACGGCTACATGCATTCTGCCAGCTATCCGGACACCAATGAAGCATATAGCCTATTCCCATCAGCACGAATACTTTCCAGTATCCTTCTACGAGTTGTACGAACAGTTCAGGATGGAAAGAGGTGAATATCTGACGAATCATCGATACCGAACCCTCGAATTCGGTGTTACGGAAGAATATCCAGCAGAAACATACAAAATGGAAGGTAATGATGACAGCAAAAACACGTCGCCAGCCGGTACTGCGGTAGTTCTTGGGGCGATGGAACAGACTGCGGATAAATTTATGCACGGCCAGAGCTACACCGTGAAGTGCTCCCCAGATAATGAAATTCCATGAGGCTCCATGCCACAGACCTCCCAGAAGCATGGTCAGAATAAGATTGATATAGGTACGTATCTTGCCTTTCCGGTTTCCTCCCAACGAAATATACAGGTAGTCACGCAGCCAACTGGACAGAGATATATGCCAGCGATGCCAGAAATCGGTTACACTGTCCGACTTGTAGGGTGAATCGAAGTTTATCGGGAAACGGAAGCCCAACAGCAAAGCAATACCGATTGCCATATCACTGTATCCGGAAAAGTCGCAGTATATCTGTAAGGCATAGCCATAAACACCGAATAGGTTCTCTAAACCGGAATACAGACTGGGATTATCGAAAATACGCTCTACAAAGTTTATACTTATATAATCGGATATAACGGCTTTCTTAAATAATCCGCTCACAATAAAGAATACTCCTTGTCCGAACATTTCTTTCGAAACGAACAGGGGCTGACGGATTTGCGGAATAAAGTCGCGGGCACGTACGATGGGACCTGCTACAAGCTGTGGAAAGAATGAAACATAAAACACATAGTCCAACAGACTGTCGAGAGGCTTCAAATCACGACGGTATACATCAATAGTGTAGCTGAGCGACTGGAACGTAAAGAAAGATATTCCTACGGGAAGGAAGATATCGAAAGCTTCATAATGGCCGTTCCACAACGGACAGAGTATTTCATAGAAAAAGTTAGTATACTTAAAATAGCACAACAGCCCCAAATTGATACATAAGCTCACTACAACCAGCATTTTACGTTTCCAAAGGGTCTCGGTACGTGCCATTCTAGCGGCCAAGAGATAGTCGCTTACAGAAACGATTCCCAATAAAAAGAAATAGACACCGCTACTCTTATAATAAAAATAATAAGAGAAAGCTGATACAAAAAGCAGACGTGCCGTAGTACGTTTCTGCAAAAGTGCGTATATCAGGCTGAATCCGAGGAAAAGAAACAGAAACAGTCCGCTGCTGAATATCATCGGCTGCCGGGGATCGTAAGTCAGTATGTCTGCCAGTTTAGTCCAATCTAGTTGCCACATAATTATTGTATGCTTTTATAAATGCTTCATGTAATAATAATCCTTGTAAAGTATATCCTTCGCGGGTAAAATGTATTTTATCTCGCTGATACATTTTTGCTGCATTCCAATTAAGGCAGGCACGTTGTCGGCCGCCTACAATGTCGTACATATCCCAGATAGCAATGCCATGTTCACGGGCAAATTCCAACTCGTTTTCTACAACCAGCGGTGTACGTGGATTGATAACTCTGCCTCTTCTCCCGTTTCTGACATATGCTCCCGGAGGAGTTGTCATGAGAAAATGAACATCAGGACACGCTGTCTTCAACATATTTATCAGATGGCTCATAGCTTGTGTATGCTCTGAAGCATTATAACGCCGTGCGTGTGCCTCATTGGTCCCGAATGACAGTATGACCAGATCGGGATGTAAATCTACAATTTCACGAATGCGTTCCGGAGTAGAATAAGTCTGGCAGGTTGCTCCGTTTACACCAAGAATATGGTATACTATGCCGTTCGAACCTGTTTCCTTCGCTATTCCAGAGGTCTGGTACGATACAGGAATATGCTCTACTGCCTTTGCTCCAAAATCATCTTCCAGACAGCAACGCATTACATAGGGAAAAACATGACCTCTGACGTGTGAATCGCCTATATGTACAATACGTAACGGACGGTCTAATTCTCCGAGCTTTTCCCAAAAAGGATATAAAGAGCCCGCAGGATCTGTCAGTTCGTTTTCTGTAACATTCTTGAAAACATCGGGCATCGGGCTGTCTACTGCAACAAACTGCATGAGTTGTTTCATCTCACGGCTTGGATAGACGGGGGATGAATGTGTATCCGGCTTTGGACATACAGGTATAGCATCCTGTGCATACCCCGGCCTCACAACTAATAGTCCCAGAGCACTAAGCAGATAAAAAATCAGAACATTCAGCTGTTTCATAGTGCATTAATTTTCATATGCCTTACGCTTTTCGTATTGTTCCTTGTCGTACATCAGCGCTTCGAACAATATTTTTGCCAGATGTTTTCCTCCTCGGAAATTAATATGCGTATAGTCATAATTTGCCATTGCCGGTTTGCTGTTTACCATTTCTACCATACTTCCTTCCCCTCCCATCGCTTCGAACATATTCCAAAAAGCAACATGAGTATTTGCAGCCAAAGCCTGCTGGTAGCGGATGAGATTTTTTACTCCAGGCATAGTTCGCAACTCCCCGGTTTCTGTTTTATTTTCTCTGTCACCGATTCCGATTATCAGAATAGCTGCTTCAGGGAAAGCTTCTTTCAGATGTCTGACAACTTTCTCCATTTCGTGTGTGTAATAAGAATAGTTGGATACATTTTCGGAAGCGACATTCAATCCATATTGCAAAACAATCAGATCGTAGGTACGCAAGCGGTTGTATGCTTTCAAGATAGACAGAGGAATGCTGGCCAGTTGCTGTCCGCTACTGCCTCGGGTACTGAAATTATCGAGTATAACTCCTTCTTTCGAATCCATTGTAGCAGCAAAGCACCGGGTATTTTTTCCAGCCTGCAATACGTTCCAAGATACATTTCCTATTCTACCTTCTACCTGGGCAACCTGCATTCCCGTACTGTCGCCGGGGAAAATGTATTCTGTATCCTCACCTCCATTGACTTGTACGGACAGTTTTACGGAATCAGACGAAAAGAAATAGAAAGAAGATATATCGCATGTATCCAAACAAGAAGTATAATTTTTACCACCTTTCAGACTGACAGATGCTCCCTGACGAGGAATAAAATAATGATTGGATATATCTTGCATGGAACGATGAAAGGCAACGGAGTCGGTTATAGCATGGCTCTCCCACCCGCTGAAAGTGTGTTTTACAGTGGGACGGAATCCAGCAATACGGGAAGTTACAGGCACATAGCCTACACCTCTTCCTCCAAACTTCTGCTGGAACAGAGTACGTAAATCGGCTGTCAATATATCACCTTCTATAAAGGAATCACCAAAATAAGCGATACGAACGGGACGATTGAGTGAAGCACGATTCTCCAAAGCTTCATAGAAAGCTCCCATTCCCAACTCCAGAGAATCAGCATAGTCCTCTATACAGGTCATACCAGCCTTACAGGTATCAACAAATATAGGCTTTGCCACAACAGGCAAAGGTATGGAATCGGTATCGGAAACTTCTTCGATTACAGGATCAGGACGTAAGTCGGATAATAAATCGACCTTACGCAGAGGACTCCCGTTAAAATTTACAGGAGGCAAATAATAAAGTGCCAATAGTCCGCAGACTACCAGTAATGTAAAGACAAAAGTTATTGTTATTTTATTCTTCATCGATGATTCTTTGCAAACAGCTGCAAAGATAGAGGTTTTTTGAAGAATATAGGGGGTATTATCAAGGCTTTTCTTTTACTGACTGTAAAAAAGCATCTACCATCTGCATACCTTTCGGGGTGGTAATTCCTCTCATATGCAGGAAAGTAACTTCACTATAGATTTCTGAAATAGGGTAATTTTCTGTTATATCCGAATATATCAGCATTTCCATCTGCATCGACATTGCCTGATTAATAATGGCAAAATTTATATCATTACGGAATATGCCTTCTTCTACTCCCTTTTGGAAATGTACCAATGCCGCTGCATCGTTCAATTTCTGATGTTCGCGTATATATGTCAACACATTAGGATACTTACGTAAATCGCGGAAGAAAAGCGGATTTATCTGTCCCAACTCATTCAACTTACGCTTATAAAAAGCAAAGATTACTTCCAGAGCATTCTCAGCTCTGGAAGCAACTTCGCTAATATATGTACTCATCTCTTGCTGGTGCATGGCAAACACTTCCAGCAAAAGCTGTTCTTTATCGCAGAATAGCTCGTAAAGAGTCCGTTTGGATATAGAAAGTGCGCACGCAAGACTGTCCATATGAACATTCTTGATGCCAGATTTGGCAAAAGCACGGGAAGCTTCCAGTATTACTCGTTTCCTCAGCTCTGCTCTGTCACACTTATTTCTCTTTACGCCTGCCATAAAATACAATTAATGAATAATGCCTAACTTCGATGTTTTTACAAACTCTATAATCCGTTCGATTTCCGGACTATTGGGAACTTGTTCCTGAATACGAAGCAATGCATCGTGCTGAGAAGTATTTGCCTTATACAGAATACGATATGCCTGAGCAATATGTTTAATCAGAGTTTCAGAGAAACCTGCAAGCTCGAGCACTTTCGTATTTATGCTGTAAAAAGCAATAGGTTCGTGAGCTGCCACAATATAAGGAGGAATATCTTTGATAAAACGGCATCCTCCCTGTACCAGAGAGTAACTTCCCAAACGTGTGTTACCCTGCATCAGCACATTGGATGTAAGAATCGCACAGTCCTGGATAATACAATTACCAGATACCTGCGAACCATTTCCGATAATACAATGATTTCCAACTTCAACATCATGTGACAGACGTGCACCTGTCATAATGAAGTTTCCATCGCCAACGCTTGTAGCATGTCCGGCATGTGTACCACGAATAATCACAGCATTTTCACGGATTACATTATTATTGCCAATATAGGCTAATGTATCTTCACCTGTATAAGCAAAATCCTGTGGAACTGCAGCAACAACAGCTCCCTGATACACTTTATTGCCATTTCCCATGCGAGTACCACTCATCAAGCTGGCATAAGGCATAATCACATTATCGTCGCCTATCTCGACATTTTTGTCAATATAAGCAAACGGATGTACCGTAACGTTTTTCCCAATCTTGGCAGACGGGTCAACGTAAGCTAAAGGACTAATCATAGTTTCTTTCATATTTAAGGTTAATTATTCTCTTCCTCCTCCCAAAGCACTATACAAGTTTATAACAGCTTGCATACGCTGGAAATTATCAGAAACCTCGCTCAGCTGTGCACTCAGCAAATTCTGCTGTGCTGTCAGAATTTCCAGATAAGTGGCTTCTCCACTCTGGAACAAAGCTTTGGTATAAGTAACAGCTTTATCCAACTGTTCTACCTGCCCACGGTCTTCTATAAGTTTCTTGTTCTGTGTATCATATAAGAACAATGCATCACTTACTTCCTTACCAGCTTCCAATATCGTCTGCTGATAGTTCATCTTGGCAATTTTTTCTTCTGCCTTAGAAACTTTCAAATTGGCTACCAGTTTGCCGTTATTGAATATAGGTTGAGCCAATGAAGCCAGTGCCTGCAACATAAATTCACCTGGATTAACTACAGATATACCTGAACCGTTTGTCCATCCAGCTGTTCCTGTTATGTTCAAACCCGGATAGAATGCTGCACGGGCAGAGTTCGTGGTATAATAAGCTGCTGCCAATGTCATTTCTGCCATCTTTACATCAGGACGATTTTCCAGCAACTGCAATGGTACACCGGCTGTCAATTCTTCAGGCATCACCTGTTCGTCCAGAGTATTACGGTCGATAGTTTGCGGAGCTTTTGCCAGTAATACAGCCAGAGAGTTTTCTGTTTCGCGTACCTGACGTTTCAAATCCATCAGCGAAGCTTCTACCTGATGACTAGCAGCACGCATCTGTGCAACTCCCGCTTCGGTTGTCATACCAGCCACTTTCATAGCTTCCATTACACGTACATTTTCTTTGTAGATGGCAGCAGTTTCTGTTGTAATTTCCACCTGACGGTCGAGCATCAGCAACGAATAATAGATATTGGCTATGCCACAGATAATCTGCGAACGTACTGCCTGTTCCGCATACTTGCTTTGTTCATAAGCAACTTTCTGTCCACGTTTTGTATTGAGAATCTTGCCAAACAAATCGATTTCCCAACTTGCAACAGCTGGAAGTTGATAAGCTTTTACATAACTTCCTCCTCCCATACTAGTTGTTGTTCCTTGAGGAGCCAAGTTTATAGAAGGCAGATACGACAGTTTTGCAGCAGTCAGCATCACTTTTGCTTCCTGTACACGAAGAGCTGCAGCCTGCATATCTACATTGTTTGCCAATCCTTCTTCAATTAAAGCCTGCAATTTTGCATCGCGAAAGACTTCTTTCCATGGCAAGTTTCCCATATTTGAAGTATCGGCAACCAACGTATCGGTAGCCGACGCCGGGTCACGATAGATGCCTGAGGCATCTATCGATTCCGGACGATCGTAAGCTTTATAGATGTGACAACTGCTCATCATGGCAGCCAGACACATCGCACCTAATATTTGTTTTTTCATTATCGTCTTTATCATTTATGAGTTTTAGCAGTAGGAGAATATTGTTCGATTTCAGCCTCTACTTCACTTTCGTCAAGGCTATCCCATTCCATCGGCTTAATCTTCTCCTGTAGCCATTGGAATATAACAAACAGTACCGGAACAATGAAGATTTGCAGAATCATACCAATCAACATACCACCGATAGCTGAAGAACCCAGAGTACGGTTACCGTGAGCACCTACGCCAAACGCAAACATCAACGGAAGCAATCCGACAATCATAGCCAAAGAGGTCATCAAGATCGGTCGCAAACGAGCTGCCGCACCCAGCACAGCTGCCCAAGAAATACTCATACCTTGCTTACGACGGTCGAGGGCAAACTCTACAATCAAAATTGCATTCTTAGCCAACAGACCCATCAACATAATCAATGCAATCTGCATGTAGATGTCATTTGACATAGTTCCCAGAATCATCTTCAATGCTGGTATATTTCCTAATGCACCGAATCCGTTAACGAAAATAAAGCTACCCATCAAACCGAACGGAACTGAAAGCAATACAGCCAACGGAAGAATATAACTTTCGTACTGAGCACTCAGCAACAAGTAAACGAATACAAAACACAACACAAAGATAATACCTGTTGTACTACCACTTGTAGATGCCTCTTCACGTGCCATACCTCCTAATTCGTAACCAAATCCAGTAGGTAAGTTTTCCTTAGCAACTTCGGCAATAGCCTGCAATGCCTGACCTGAAGTGTATCCTGAAGCCGGAGCAACCATGACTTTCATAGAAGTATACAGGTTGAAACGGTTGATGATATCCGGACCATACACTTTCTTCATGCTGACAAACTGTGTAATAGGAGCCATTTCGTTACCACTACGAACTTTGATACTGTTCAAAGATTCCATGTTTTTAGTAGCATCCGGCTCAGCCTGAATCATTACACGGTACATCTTACCGAAACGGTTGAAGTTTGATGCATATAAACCTCCGAAGTATCCCTGCATAGTAGAAAGAATATCGCTCGGGCTGATACCGGCTTTCTTACAAGCTGCGGCATCGATATCCAGCTGATACTGCGGGAAGCTAGGGTTAAATGTTGTTTTTGCTGAGTTAATTTCAGGACGTGCTTCAAGCGCAGCTCTATAGTTATTGACTACTTCGAAGAAGTGATCCAAACTACCACCGGTCTTATCCTGCATATTTAACTCGATATCACTTGATACAGAGTAACCCGGAATCATAGGAGGAGCAAAGAACAATACCTGTGCATCTTTGATAATTTTCTGTGCACGCATGAACAATGTTGCATAAATAATATCAGAGTTCTGCATCATAGAACGTTCTTCCCAGTCTTTCAACTTGATAATGACAGAACCGTAAGAAGGTCCCTGACCACCAATGAAGCTATATCCGGAAATAATAGTACGAGATTCAACAGCAGGTTCGGCTGCAACCAAGCTATCTACTTTAGCCAAAACTTCCATTGCACGTTCCTGAGATGTTCCAGGAGGTAAAGTTACAGCACCCATGATAGTACCTGTATCTTCATTAGGAACCATACCTGTAGGAGTGATCTTCATAAAGAATACAAGCAAAACAATAGAAGCAGCTACCAAACCTAATGATAACCATTTCTTATGGATAAAGAATACAACACGTTTCTTGTAACTCTTCAACAATGAATCGTAAGCAGCGTTGAATGAAGTATGGAAACGATCGATAACACTCATTTTCTTTGGCTTGTGTTCTGAATCATGTGGTTTCAGGAAGATAGCACACAAAGCCGGAGACAGTGTCAACGCGTTCAATGCAGAGAATGCAATAGAGATAGCCATGGTAATACCGAACTGACGGTAGAATGTACCTGCTGTACCTCCCATGAAACTTACCGGAATGAACACAGACATCATGACCAATGTAATTGAAACCAATGCTCCACCCAGTTCGCTCATGGCATCAATAGAAGCCTCACGAGATGATTTATATCCCTGGTCCAATTTTGCATGGACACCTTCTACCACCACTATGGCATCATCGACCACAATCGCAATGGCAAGCACCATCGCCGACAGAGTCAACAAGTTCACACTAAATCCAATCAGCTTCAATACGAAGAATGTAGCAATCAAAGCTACCGGGATAGCAATAGCCGGAATCAATGTAGAACGCATATCCTGCAAGAATACATATACTACAATGAACACCAGGATAAATGCTTCGATCAAAGTCTTGATTACTTCATGGATTGATGCATACAAGAAGTCGTTAGCATTTTGAGCAACGTTGATCTTCAGACCGGCAGGCAAACTTTCTTCTGCCTTGCTGATAACATCAAGCAGGTTATTAATAGTTTCAGTAGCATTAGTACCTGCCATCTGGAACACAATACAAGTTACAGCCTTATGTCCGTTTACTGTATTATTAAAGGTATAAGCCAAACGTCCGAGTTCGATACGAGCAACATCACCTAAACGAAGAACTTCTCCATTTGGCAATGCTTTAATAACGATATCTTCAAATTCTTCTGTCTGCTGCAAACGTCCCTTATAACGAATAGTATATTGGAATGTCTGATTTCCACGTTCACCAAACTGTCCGGGAGCAGCTTCAATATTCTGTTCGGCCAATACACCAGAAATATCAGATGGGACCAAATTATATTGCGCCATTACATCCGGCTTCAGCCAAATACGCATAGAGTAGTCCTGACCCATCACATTGGCATCACCCACACCCTTTACACGCTGAACTTCCGGAATCAAGTTAATCTTGGCATAGTTTTCAATAAACTCGATGTTATACTTATCTTCTGCATCGTACAAAGAGAAAATCAACAACATAGAGTTCTGACGCTTCTGAGTTGTCACACCGACTCTTGTTACTTCGGCTGGCAGCAAACCCTGCGCCATAGAAACACGGTTCTGTACATTGACCGCAGCCATATCCGGGTCAGTACCCTGGTTAAAATAAATACTGATATCGGCCGAGCCGTTGTTTGACGCACTAGACTGAATATACATCATGTTTTCTACACCATTGATCTGGTCTTCCAGCGGTGCAATAACTGAGTTCAATACAGTTTGCGCATTGGCACCCGTATAGGTAGCTCTTACCGATACGGTAGGAGGCGCAATATCCGGATACTGTGTTACCGGCAATGTAGCAAGGCCGATTATACCCAGGATAACTATCAAGATAGATATTACCGTTGACAGTACCGGACGATTAATAAATTTATCTAGTTTCATTCTATTCCTTAATAATATTATACGAATACATTATTCTCCTCACACAATCAATTGAAAGCAGTCTGGATATTTCCATCACGCTGATCCTGGAGGGCTTTTTGATATTTAGCTTCTTTTTGAGCAACAGTAATAGGAACAATCTTCTGTCCATCCTGTAAAGTTTGAACACCTTCCACTACTACCTTATCTCCTTCCTTCAAACCGCCGGTTACGATATAATTCTTACCGTCGTTCAAGTTAGAAACCTGTATTTCCGTATGTTTCAGTGTACTGTCTGCCTGCAATACATAAACGAATTTCTTATCCTGAATTTCCTGTGTAGCTGTCTGAGGTATCAAAATAATATTGTCCATTGCATAAGGGAATACAACGTTTGCCATACCTCCACTACGTAAAATATTTTGCTTGTTCGGGAAAATAGCACGCATGCTAACAGAACCTGTAGTCTGATCGATAACTCCACTTACAGCATCAATTTTACCTTCTGCATCATACATAGTACCATCAGAAAGTTGCAGTTTTACTGCCGGCATTTTTTCCAGCTGTTCTTTCAATGTACCACCAGCTTTTGTCAAAGCCAACAACTGTTTTTCTGTCATAGAAAAATATACATACATATCACCAATCTGAGAAACAGTTGTCAGTGGTTGAGCTACCGATGCACTAACCAAAGCACCTACACGGTACGGGAAAGTTCCGATAACACCATCAGACGGACTTGTAACTGTACAGAAGCCTAAATTTTGTTTTGCAGCAGCATAAGCAGCTTCAGCCTGCGCCAGATTAGCCTTAGCTGTCAGCAAATTATTTACAGCTGTCTGATATTCAAAATCGCTGATAATCTTCTGTTCATGCAGCATTTTCTTATTTGCTTCTGTTTCTGTAACAGTCTTTAAATTAGCTTTAGCAGATTCTACACCAGCCTTAGCCTGGTCGTAAGCAGCTTTATACTGAGTTGGGTCTATCTGAAATAGAGCCTGACCTTTACGAACTGTAGCTCCTTCATCTACGCATAATTTCACTATGAATCCTGACACCTGAGGACGAATTTCAATATCCTGCAAACCTTTGATTGTAGCCGGATACTGAGTGGTCTGGCTACTAGAAGTTACTGTAACCGATTGCACAGCAAACTCGTTGTCACCCATTTTCATGCCGCCTTGGCCCCCACCACAGGCAGTCAAAACCGATAACCCTAAAGCCATAAGGGAAATTCGGCTAGAAAAAAAACTTCTGTTTCTTTTTACACTCATATTCATATTATAAAAAAATTAATGTTTTTCTTACCCTCGTTTTATCGTTTTAATAGAAAACTTTTTCAACCCGATTAGTTTTTAACCGTGCAAATATAATGAAAAAATCACTCACAAAACCAACTGTTTAACTAACAATAACCATAAAACTAGAATAGTTATTACATATAGCCAAATTAAAACGACTAATTGACAAATATTATCGACAGAAACTTCTGCATATTATACAAATTACAGTTTTTTAAAAGAAAAAATCTTCCATTTGTTATTTTATTCCTACATTTGCGCTACACATTAATTGATAATTCATAAAACCAATAAAATTATGGTCAAAATAACAAAAGAAGCCGCTTTGCTCTATCACTCACAGGGCAAACCGGGTAAAATTGAGGTCGTTCCGACCAAACCTTATCAAACACAAAGAGACTTGTCATTAGCATATTCGCCGGGAGTTGCAGAACCATGTCTTGAAATCCAGAAAAGTCCTGAAACAGCATACGACTATACTGCTAAAGGTAATTTGGTTGCTGTCATTTCAAACGGAACAGCTGTTCTGGGATTGGGTGACATAGGTGCCATGAGCGGAAAACCCGTAATGGAAGGAAAAGGATTATTGTTTAAAATATATGCCGGCATCGATGTATTCGACATAGAAGTAAACGAAAAGGATCCTGACAAATTTATCGAAGCTGTAAAAGCTATCGCTCCTACATTTGGAGGTATTAACCTGGAAGATATCAAAGCACCCGAATGCTTTAAGATAGAACAACGCCTGAAAGAAGAACTTGACATTCCTGTCATGCATGATGACCAGCACGGAACAGCAATCATCTCAAGTGCCGGTCTGATCAATGCTCTGGAAGTAGCAGGAAAGAAAATAGAAGATGTAAAAATCGTTGTAAACGGTGCTGGAGCTTCTGCTGTATCATGTACCAAGCTGTATATATCGCTGGGTGCACGCCTGGAAAATATCGTCATGTTGGATAGTAAAGGGGTTATTTCCAAGCAGCGTACCGACCTGAACGAACAAAAGAAATATTTCGCTACCGATCGTACTGACGTACATACATTGGAAGAAGCGATCAAGGGAGCTGATGTTTTCCTCGGGCTGTCAAAAGGAAACGTGCTTACTCAAGATATGGTAAGAAGCATGGCAGACCATCCGATTGTTTTTGCTTTGGCAAACCCAACTCCAGAAATATCTTACGAAGATGCTATGGCATCACGCCCTGACGTATTAATGTCAACCGGACGCTCAGACTATCCTAACCAGATTAATAACGTTATCGGATTCCCGTATATATTCCGTGGAGCATTGGATACACGTGCTACTGCTATCAACGAAGAAATGAAACTGGCAGCAGTACGAGCTATCGCCGGCCTTGCTAAAAAGCCTGTACCCGATGTAGTAAATGAAGCATATCATGTCAACAACCTGACATTTGGTCCCGAATATTTTATACCGAAGCCAGTAGATCCACGACTGATAACAGAAGTTTCCATGGCTGTAGCTAAGGCTGCAATGGAATCGGGAGTCGCACGTAAGCAAATTACCGACTGGGAAGCATACAAGAATCACCTGCGTGAACTGATGGGACAAGAAAACAAACTGACTCGCCAGTTATATGAAACAGCACGTCGCTGCCCGCAACGCGTTGTATTTGCCGAAGGAACTCACCCCAACATGCTGAAAGCTGCAGTAGAAGCCAAGGCCGAAGGTATCTGTAACCCAATCCTGTTAGGTAATGAAGAAAGAATAGCTAAGCTTGCCAAAGAACTCGACCTGAATCTGGATGGAATAGAAATCGTAAATCTCCGCCACGACCGTGAAGCAGAACGCCGCGAACGTTACGCACGCATACTGTGTGAAAAACGTGCCCGCGAAGGAGCAAACTTTGCCGAAGCAAACGACAAGATGTTCGAACGTAACTATTTCGGTATGATGATGGTGGAAACAGGAGAAGCCGATGCATTTGTTACAGGTCTGTACACCAAATATTCAAATACTATCAAGGTAGCCAAGGAAGTTATCGGTATACAGCCGGGATACAACCATTTCGGAACAATGCACATCCTGAATTCCAAGAAAGGAACATATTTCATCGCTGATACATTGATCAACCGTCATCCGGATACCGATACACTCATCGACATAGCAAAATTGTCAGTAAAGGCAGTACGTTTCTTCAATCAGGAACCGGTTATGGCCATGCTTTCATACTCTAACTTTGGTTCAGATACTGAAGGAAGCCCGGCAAAAGTACACGAAGCAATAAACTACATGCACAATGAATATCCGGAACTTGCTATCGACGGAGAAATGCAGGTAAAATTTGCCTTGAACAATGCATTGCGTGATGAAAAATATCCTTTCACACGCCTGAAAGGAAAAGAAGTCAATACGCTTGTATTCCCTAACTTAAGTTCGGCAAATGCAACTTATCAGCTTATACAAAATATGAGTGAGACAGAGGTTATCGGTCCGATTCAGATGGGATTGAACAAACCTATCCACTTTACCGATATAGAAAGTTCTGTACGTGATATCGTGAATATCACCGCTATTGCCTGCATCGATGCAATAGTAGATAAGAAAAAGAAACAATGTTAAACCCTTTATAAAAGGAAAAGCTGAAATCAGAAAATGAAGTAATTCTTCTGTGAATTTTAATTCGTCATTTTCCCGATTTCAGCTTTTCCTTTTTTATCCATAAACAAAAGCTATGAGAAAACCACTAACAAAAACCCAAAGTGTCATACTTACCCTGTTTTGGGCAGCTCTTTGTTTTGTAGTCCTGACTTCTTCTCCACGTATTGACGGACCGCTTATCACAATGCTTCTCATTTCAGGAGCTTTGGTATTTATTCCTATCGCTAAGTCTATGAAAAACAATAAATAATAAGCATTTACACATATTTAATTCACAAAATCAAATATTTTGATATTTTTTCTTTGATTTTATTTATCAAATGTTGCACAAATAAATTTTTATCTATATTTTTGTCACATCAAAAATTGATCAATTTAGAAAATCAAATAATCCAACAACTAAATAGATAATTTATGAATGCAGCTAAAGTATTGGAAGATCTGAAAAGAAGATTTCCTAATGAGCCTGAATATCACCAGGCAGTAGAAGAAGTGTTAGGCACTATCGAAGAAGAATACAACAAACACCCAGAATTCGACAAAGTAAATTTGATTGAACGCTTGTGCATTCCTGATAGAGTTTATCAGTTCCGTGTAACTTGGATGGATGATAAAGGCAATATCCAGACTAATATGGGTTATCGCGTTCAGCACAACAATGCAATCGGCCCGTACAAAGGCGGTATCCGTTTCCATAGTTCTGTAAACTTAGGTATCTTGAAATTCCTTGCTTTCGAGCAGACATTCAAAAACTCTCTGACAACACTTCCTATGGGTGGTGGTAAGGGTGGTTCTGACTTCTCTCCACGTGGTAAGTCAAATGCAGAAGTAATGCGTTTCTGCCAGGCGTTTATGTTGGAGTTATGGCGTCATATCGGTCCTGAAACAGACGTTCCAGCCGGAGATATCGGTGTTGGTGGTCGTGAAGTAGGTTTCATGTTCGGTATGTACAAAAAGCTGGCTCACGAATTTACTGGTGTATTGACAGGTAAAGGTCGTGAATTTGGTGGCTCATTGATTCGTCCTGAAGCAACTGGTTACGGAAATATTTATTTCTTGCTGGAAATGCTTAAGACACGCAACATAGATATTAAAGGTAAAACTTGTCTTGTATCAGGTTCAGGTAACGTAGCTCAGTACACAGTAGAAAAACTGATCCAACTGGGAGCAAAAGTTGTTACAATGTCTGATTCAGACGGTTATATTTATGATCCGGACGGTATCGACCGTGAAAAACTGGATTACATCATGGAACTGAAGAACTTGTACCGTGGCCGTATCCGCGAATACGCAGAAAAGTATGGCTGCAAATATGTAGCAGGTGCTCGTCCATGGAACGAAAAAGCAGATATCGCTCTTCCTTCTGCAACTCAGAATGAAATCAATGGCGACGATGCAAAAGCATTGATTGCAAACGGTGTAATCGCTGTTTCGGAAGGAGCAAACATGCCTTCTACTCCAGAAGCTATCCGTGTATTCCAAGAAGCTAAAATTCTTTATGCTCCGGGTAAAGCTGCTAATGCTGGTGGTGTTTCTGTTTCTGGTTTGGAAATGACTCAGAATTCTATCAAACTGAGCTGGAGTCAGGAGGAAGTAGACGAAAAACTGAAGAGCATCATGAAGAACATTCACGAAGCTTGTGTACAGTATGGTACAGAACCAGATGGTTATATCAACTACGTGAAAGGTGCAAACGTTGCCGGCTTCATGAAAGTTGCCAAAGCTATGATGGCTCAGGGTATTGTATAATAATCGACGAACTTATTTCAAAATAAAAATCGGGTGGGAACAAATATTCTCACCCGATTTTTTATACCAACGGTCTAAACAATATCAATGCTGAATTACATACATCCAGAAACAATAAACCCTCCCCACCCATGCAAAGATTATACATGAAATAAGGAGGGCATATATCCAATTTTCAGATTATTTTTCCAAAGACAAAGATTGAGTACTCCAGTTATAAACTACCGTATACATCGTGTTGATATTCACGGTTTCATCATCCATCTTCCCCCATTCACCATTCAAAACATTCACTTCCGAATCCGAATTGGTCATCGACAACTGATAGCTGAAAGAAATACCTTCCGAATGAGGGAAATAAGCGGTTTCTCCATTTTGCAGCGATATACTCCTTTCACCCGAAGTAACTGCAAAACTATACTCCTGCAACCAATCACCCAACACTTCCGAAAGATCTAAACTTACCGCAAAAGTAATCATAGGAACCTGAACTTTCAATCCGGTAGTTTCACCCTGATTCACGACAAAAGGAACTTCCTTATAATAAACAGGCTCGCCTTTCTCTTCATTTGTCCAATTCTTTTCCACCCCGTAATTCGGACTATACACTTTCAGCATATAATCATCAGCCACATCCAACTCAATTTTATCCTGTATATCCTCGGCAGAAAGTGTGCGGAGCATCTCATTACCTTTCCATAGTTCAACAGTCCAGATTATATCATCTGTTGAACGTGAAGCAACTTCTGTATTTGTCTGCGCCTGAATTTCTATACCAGAAACCGACAGAAATCCTTCTCTTGACAGTACTATATCGTTTTCCTGCCGACAACTTATCAGCAGAAAAACAGACAATATCGTATATAGAATATTTTTGCTCATTATATTATTTATCAAAGATTAAAGAAATATCGTCGATTGTAAGTATACTACCATACCATACTGGGTCAAAGTTAGTCTCTTTATCTAACCAAATAGTATAACTTCCTTTTTGGTAAGACATATTTTCTCCTGTATTTATGGTAGAACTAAAACATATAAAAATCTTAGCACACTTTGCATACGATTTTCCATTTTCATAATTCAATCGTATAACAGCATTAGTCCAATCATTTTTTATATCAGAAGATTCATATGAGCTCTCTATAATAACATTCCCCTCAACATCTATCAATTGAACCAAGGCCCTATATGTATCAGAACCATAAGGAACATACTTATACCAAAAACTCAATGCTGTAGGACGCACATTAAAACTCCTATTTTTATCAATTGTATATTGGTCACCGATAGGAGTAGCATCAGTTCCTCCTGTATTAACCTGTACGGTTCCTGTAAATAATTCCCCTGCAACACGGTTCATCTCAAGGACATTACTTGGTAATGTATTTCCTCGTCCATTTCCTGTACTTCTTAATTCTGCAGCCCATGTTCCAGAATGAGCATTTTTAACAAACGATATAGCAGGAAAACTATTATAAATTTTAGCAAATGTACCTCTATTACGAGTTGTAAAATCATTATTAGTATCCCAAAAACTATCACTACCATTAGTCCAAGGATATATAGAATAAATGTTATCGGAAAGCCATCCAGCAGAATGAACCTTTTGATAATACCATTCTTCCATATCAGAATTCGGTAACTGCTGCGGAGTTTCCAGCACCACATCCACTGGTTCTGTTTCGATACCCTCACGATAAACAGCACGTATCTGATATTGCTTATCCACAGGATAGTCGTCAAACTGTACCAAGCGATCACAGTCTATCCATTGCTCGTCGCCTTTCTTACGATATTGATATTGAATTTTCTGCGAAATCGTTTCGATATCTCCAGTCTTTATATCACAGCTGTCCACACTAAATTCCTTACACCAAAAGTTTCCCGGATTAGTTACGATAGAGAACTCCGGCTTATTACACTTAAGTGTATAAACCCGATTAACTGTTGCATCTTCACTAGCCCAACGGTTATTGGCCTTCACATCCACTTCTATTGTTGATGTAACAGTTGCTCCCTTATCCGTCATCAGCTGTGGTAATAAAGAAGTAAAATCCAAAACAGCTTCTGTTGCTCCAACTTCCGGTAAGGAAATACCTAATGCATTTTCAATCGCAGACTTATCTTCAGCACTAGACAACAAATATTCTTTTCCTTGTTCCAATCCAGCAAACTTAGTATCTGCCGAATTAAATTTCAACTTCAACTCCTGCAAGGCAGATGAAAGTTTCAGACGAATAGTTGCCGATTTTTTTTCTGTTTCAGCGAACGAGAGCTCGTTATTCAGAAAATCATCCGATTCCAATTTCGGCTTAGGCATAAACTCTGAAGGTATCGTTTCAGCAATAGAAACCGTTTCCGTTTCAAGTTTTTCAATAGAAATACCTACTCCCGATGAAATTTCTGAATCATCCAGACCTAATGTAACCTTTACATGAGTCTTTACTGCAATATTTGCAAACTGCTCCTGATCCGGAATATCATATACGACCTCTTTTCCCGTACCAGATAAACGGCCATGGAAAACCAGCTTCACCGACGAACCTGCACGAAAATAAGCACTCTTTCCTGAATCAGCATCCAGATCGACAGACTCACTGCCTACAGATACTGTTACGAAATAGGATTCATACATCTTGTTCAGACTCTCTCTGTTATAAATGACAGACAACAGAGAATTGGCCACAGAGCAAGATATAGAAGCTGAAGTCATTTCTCCTTTTATCACTTCCTGTGCATTCAAACTTCCTACATAATAGGGAGCATCCAATGCAATCACGGGATTATCACCATACGTAGCAGTCAAATCGTACAGGCCTTCCTGTAATAAAACATATTCCTTACAAGCTCCCTTATAGGCAGATTTATCGGTACCACTATATAAAATCTTCAACTGAAACATTTCTGTCAGCGGATCTTCCAACTCAGAAGGAGCTTTACGTGAATATGCTTTATTATCCTCATCAGTCAAGGTAACAAGCAATCCCGTTTTGCCAGATAAATCAGTTGCCTCATTCTCCTGACACCCTCCCAATAGCATACATAGCAGCAGCGAGCACAAGCCTCCTATCCACTTCATATATTCAATAACCAATTTATTCATAACCTAATTCAAATTCATCTACCCACAACGTACTGCCGTCGCCAACCTGTCCGATTACTTTCTTTCCATTCTCATCAAAATCACCGCCATACTTACTGGAAGTAGCAACAATCGCGATTTTCGCAGGTTTCGATTCAGTATTACTATACTTAATATCAAACTCAAATTTCGTATATTCAGTAACAGTCTCTGTACCAATAAACTCACCATAAGCTATTTCCTGTCCGGCATCATCCCATAATCTTAAATAAATATGGCATTGATCTGTTTTCAGATTTCCGGGAACAGTACCAGCGTATGTAATAGGCATTGATTTATATTTATAATACCCACTCAGTTTTGTAGGACGGGCTCCAGAATAAGCACGTCCAAACGACGGACTCGACTCAGGTTTTCCTACATTCGTTTTATAAGTCCCGATAAACAAATTACCGGCAGCAGCACCGACCAATAAAATATCTCCGTACGTATACATTTTAGCAGCCTTTCCTTTATAAGCATCACTACCTGTAACAGGTACGGTACTCGATTCCTTATAAATAGTCACTCCCTCATTACCTGTAGCCCAATAAGCCTGCGGATCATCCAAATTATCAGCAACAGGGTTCGGATACCATGTTTTTCCATCTTGGGTCCATGTATCAAAATTCATATTAGGAAGCGTAACAATTGTTTCTGTCTGGAAAGAATATACATCGCCTTCACTACCTCCGGCCAGTGCCCGTACTTCATAATCCGTACCACTCTGCAACCCCGTAAGTTCAGCCGAATAAGAAGTGCTTCCAGTTTCAGTAATAGCCGAATTATCCAGTTTCGTCCATTCCTCATTACCTTTCACACGATATTCCACAGAAATATCAGTTCCAGCACGAAAACTTCCACTGATATAAGCCTTAGTAGCCCATGCATTTACTTTTTCTACAGAAGCAGCAACCGATGATTTCTGTACATCCACCGTCCAGTCGCATATATATCTGCCATTACGGTAAGCCTTAAACACACGTGGACGAGTAAAATCCGTTACTGTTGCCGGATCTGGATCTAATACTGTTTTTGAGCCCTCCAGATTTAATTTTTTAATCTTGATATTCCGGTAATCAGCATCTTCCGTGACATAAATAATAGCAACATGATTATATAAGTCCAATGAAGGAGCAGTACCCGACTGATTCTCCACCTCAATCACACGTTCAATTTCTTGCTTTACAGTCACCCTCCACTGATAATCCTGATAAGTTTTCAACAAGATTCTAACTGGATTCGTAAAATCAATAGCCGTATTGGCATTAGCAGGAAGCTCTGACAGCGAACTAAAACTGAAATTAGGAAAACCATTCGGTTTAATACATGCTGCAACATCCGGATAGATTGAAGCTTCCGTATTGGCAATCAGTTTCGTAACAGGTAAACTGTCAATAAAAGCATCCTCCCCTATAGTAAGCTCAATAGTACGAGCCTGATTATTGAACACAGCCTCCCCTTGCATTCCTTCCACCTGAAATTCCTGAATTACTCCCTCAATATAAGGGTAAGGAATATCATTTTCTATACACGAAGACATGTTCAGCAATAAAAGAAAAGCAAAGCTATATTTCAAAGCCTTCATTATCATAATCCATCAGTTTAAAAATAGGTACAGATACCTATATTTATCGAAAATATATTAATCTTAAAATCAGCCGAGCTCTGACGGTACGAACCATGTTCTACCTGATTAGTTGTCTGTTCAATCCATTTAAAATCCAAACCGACAACATTAATAGATACTTCTACGGCCATATTATTTGTTACAAAAGCTGTCAGACCGGGAGCAGCTCCAATCTGTAAACGATGAGAGGTCTGATAGGTACCCGTAGCTTTCTCATCCGACCCGGACAACGTTTTTCCCTGCCCGTATCCATATGTCAAACGAAGTTCATTAAAGAAACCGAAGACTTTACTATTGCCAAGTCCCATATAAGTACGCAAAAATCCGGCAGCAGTGTACTCATGCTCCAGATATTTATAGTCACTGATATCAAAAGTCAAATCATCTCCCAAATCGAGATTGATATTACCAACATCTGCATACGTACGATTATAGTTCAGACGAACACCGGCAGCCATATTATCACGGAAAAAATATCCGGCATATGGACTTACCTTAAAGGTATACCCTTCACCGTTTACATCATCCAATATCAGAAACTTATAATTATCACCTGTCAATTCTGTATAAGAGAATGTGACACCTCCCATCCACGATCCTTTCGGAACAAATAAGGAGGGCTTTATATTACGATCATAACCTTTTCGTGCGTAAACCGAAGTCACGCACAAAAAGGTTAATAATAGAATCAAATATTTCTTCATGTAAATATTAATAGTATGACAATTCAAAATCATCTACCCAAAGGGTACTGCCGGCAGCGACCTGTCCGACCACCTTTGTATTCAACATACCTGAGCCTTCAAACTCACCACCATAACGACTTGATGTAGCCACGATTGTAATTTTATCCGGACGCTTGGTCATATCTGTATACTCTATAGGAAGTTCAAAATGAGTATAATCAGAAACAGTCTGGTTAGTCACAAAATGTGATTCAGCAATAACCGCATCTCCTGACCAAAGCTTGATATAAATATCGCATTCATCAACTGTCAATGTACGATCAGAAGGAATCTTTCCATTCTTATTCATCGAAGTACCCGGAGTATATTTATAATATCCAGACAGTTTAACAGGACGAGCACCGTTATAAGAACGTCCGAACTGTACGCTAGCTGCCATATTATTAAGATTTGTAGAATAGTTACCAATCAGTAAGTTACCTGCTGCATATCCAACCAAAGCAACAGTTACGGTTTCGAGCTTTCCAGCCTTACCATTACGAGCGTCGCTACCTTCTACCGGCACACTATTAGAATTACCCAAAGTAGTTACTCCTTCGTTACCTGTAGCCCAATAGCTATTAGAAGCATCAGCATTCGGATACCAATTTTTACCATTCTGACTCCATGTATCGAAGTTCAAATTCGGAATTTCCACATACGATTCTGTAGTAAACGTACAAGTTTCACCAGCCTTATCTCCACACAAGATGTAATATTCGTACTGAGTACCGAAATCCAGCGGAGCAACCTTTGCTGAATAGTTCTTGGTACCTTCTTCCTGAACAGCTTCTACTGTAGTCCATTCGGAATCGGCTTTCTTCTTGTAACGGAATTGTACCGGAGAGGTAATTTCTTCCAGGTTGCAAGCACCCGACAGATAAGCAAACTGTCCCCAAACTTTAGAAGCATCGTTTCTGATATCACTGGTTACCATATCAGCACTTTCCTGCTTAGTAGGAACTTTTACTGTAACATCATACTGGTGAATAGTCTGGTCTACAGAGATATCAATTCCGGCATTGCTATCAGTAATATCCAATGTTACTTTATAGTGATATGCAGCTTTAGACTTTGAAACAATTTCCTGAGAAAAAGTCTTTCCATTGCCAAAATCCACTTTTACGGTCAAAGACTGACCGGCCTTTACATAAGCAGTACGAGTTTCATCCTTAACAAAAGGAATACTTAGCGCATCGGCTCCTTCTATATAACAAGTATAATCAGAAAAAGTAGACTTAAAACTTTCTGAGCAACTTACAGAAACCATTGTCTGTGCCAGCTTACAAGTGATTTCAACAGTTTTTGCTTTGTTTGCCTCAATTGCTACACTGCTCTGTCCTTCATAATAAGGAAGTGCATCAAATCCCTGAGTTTCCATGTTTTTATCTGCCGAATAAGCCTTAATTGTGTAAGTTGCTACCGGCAAAAGAACATCATCCAGACTTTTCCAGTCGTCAGCATGTTTAACCACAGCATTCGAAGCATTCAATATATCTACAGCTATTGCTTCCGAACTTGTAATGTCAGCACGAGTAGTCACACTCTTATTAACATCAACGGAAGAAAGTTGGAGATAACCATATCCTTTGGCTTCATCTATTTCTGACTGGCAGGAAGAAATCAGTCCTACACCCAGAAATAATCCTATCATTATATTTGTTAATTTCATAAACTCTTACTCTCCTTCCTTTGGATTTACAATAACTGTAATATCTCCGTCTTTAGTGCTAACACCATCCGAAACAGCCAGATTGAACGTACTAGTTCCAGATGTTACAACCTGTGGAATCAAAACTAACAATCCTCTCAACTTAAAGGTAAAATCTGTACAAGTTCCTGCATGAAGTTGAATGTATTCCTCTTCTGTTACAAGACCTAAACCTACGATTTTTCCCTTAAGATCATCATCCATATTACAGATGTCAAATGTTTCTGGCAAGCTTACCATGCCTAACAGAGCAGCAATCTCACCTGAAATAGTAACGTTCAGATTTTTAATACCATTAGGAGCTAAGATGTGAACATCCTGTAAACCTGCAATATCAGAATCACCATTGGTACAAGTATAAGTAGCAGGCAATCCTTCGAATGTGATAGAAGCTTCCGGATCTTCACCACCACCTTCACCTGGGTTTTCCGGACCGTCATAAATAATATTACCTACAGGGATTTCGATAGTTTCACCCACTTCAGTAAATGTCAAATCAACTGTAATACCAATTGAAACAGAGGACTCTGTAGAACCTTCTTCAGTCAGTTTAATTTCAAAAGAATCTCCTCCTTCCAAATCAGACTCACCACCTTCTGCATCAGCAGGCTTCTGAATGGTTGCTTTCAGTTCAACAAAATTACCTTCTACAGAAGTTGCCTTAATAGAAGCGTTCAGGCTGCTCTGATGGTCAGGTGTCTGGTAATAATATTTTTTTCCAATAGAATTTTTATCGAATACCTGACTAGCTCCATCTCCATTGTCTACCACAACAGAATAATCGTCTTTAAAAGCTTCTTCAAACGAGCTTGTCAAACCTATTGATACTTCAACACATGCCAACTTACAAGTCAGATCAACATTTGTAGCAATACCCTTCTTTACAGAGAAAGTCTGTTCCCCTTTAAAATAAGGACGCTCGGAAACTGTTACATTTTCACCTTCGTAATTGTAAGCAGTTACAGCATAGCTTCCTTCACCCAAAGGAAGAACTACCTTACCGTTTTCGTTCTTCAATTCACTGACTTTACCTCTGGCTGCTTCTTCCTGAGTTTCAGTATTTGTTACAATCAATGTATAGTTGTCTACATTTACATCTTCTTCATTAAAGCTTCCGGTTGTAGTTCCACCATCAACAGTCTCGTTTGCACGGCTTAACGTAACTCCATTATATATAGAAGCCAAATCGAGTTCCAATGTACCGGCATTTTCTCCGGCTCCTCCTTTACCCAAAAGTTCATCACGCATTTCGCAAGATGACAAACCTACAATAAGGCCTAAAAGCCATATTAAACTCTTATATTTTTTCATTTTATTCGTATTTTATCTTAATTTGGAATGTAATCACCCGGGATATTAACAGTAACATCTTCTTCTGTTACCCCATCATCAACAGTTATAGTCAAGCCCAGCTTACCTCCTGCAATATCTGTTTTATTCGGCTTGATAGTCAAAGTATAAGAATAGCAAGGTTTCAAATCGATTACCTTAGAAGTATCGAAACCATCAACAGATACAGGTTCACCATTTTTATCGATTAAAGAGAAGGACAAAGTAGCATTTGTACCTTCATCACCGGTTTTCAGATAAAGCTGTTGACCTTCATTCGACTTATTCATAGTCCAAGCCTCATCCATATAGTCGGTCTTTACAGTAACGGTACAATCCTGGAAGTAATCTTCGAATGCATCGTTATCATCATTTCCTTTATAAACTAAAGTAATTCTGGCATTGGCAGGTTTACAAAGAATAGAAACAGTTTTTTTATCACCTTGAGATACCGTAAATGTCTGACTACCCTTTACGTACAGTTTGTCGTAACCAGCAGCAACATCCTCTCCATAATAAGCAGTAAGCGTATAAGGAACTCCAAAGTCTACACTCTGTTCCAATTCCAGATCGCCATAAAGTTTATCCGTGTAAACAGGTTCTTCTCCTTTATATAGAGATACCTTATAATTGTTTACGTTACGGTAAGCACTTTCGTCTACCGAACGGCTGTAAGACAAGTCGGTCGACAAATCGACCATAATACGTCCTTGTCCTGTAACACTCTCTTTTCCTTCTTCACTAGAGCAACTTCCTAAGCCAAACAGAAGCATCAATGAAAAAAGAACACTCAAACAGTTTTTCATTTTCATCCAACTATAATTTTAATTTTTTCAGGATGCAAAGTAACAGAGTTTTCAATTTACCGAAAAGGTCTGTTTTTTTTATTTTTGTTCTATTTTTTATCTTTCCATACTTATACCATATCATAAAGTATCGAAACTCATATATTTTACTAATATTGTTTTAGTCTATTTTTCATAAATACAGTATAAAAATTAAATGGAATTAGCTTCCAGCCTGCTTTTTTTGTTGTATATTTGCCACGTCAACGATAATTAAAAAGAAACATGAATTTTAAAAACATTTTAATCGGAATCACCTTATCCTTATCCACAATATCCTGCATTCAGGATGAAGCATTAAATGTAGAAGCGGCAATAGACGGATGCAGCGGAGCAAATATCCAATTAATAAACATCAATGAAATAAGCAGAGAAATCGATATCTTCGTTTTCGAAGGCTCTAATGTAGCAGCTCAGGAATTGAATTTTACTCTCCCTGACGGGGCTACCATCAGTCCAGACCAATCTCAAAGCAAGGACAATCCACCTTACTACGATTTCAGCACTGAAAAAGAGCGTACCTTCACTGTCACATCCGAAGATGGAAGTAACAAGGCAACTTATACAGTTAATCTATACACAATAGAGCTGCCTTTAAAATATTCATTCGAAAACTTAAGAGAAATCAATCCGTATCATGTATTATACCTGACTGATGTAAATGGTATCATGCAATGGACCAGTGGCAATCAAGGATATAGCTACTGTGGTATGGCAAGCAATCCAACACAATATCCAACAGTTCAGGTTGATGGAGGAATTCAAGGTAAATGTGTAAAACTAGTTACTCAGTCAACAGGAATCTTCGGCATGAACACCAATCCTAAAATGCCGATTGCTGCCGGAAATCTCTTTATCGGCTCTTTCAACATGACTTATGCCTTCAAAGCTCCACGACAAGCAACTCAGTTCGGCTTCCCTTTCACACGGAAACCTCTGAAAATGTCGGGATACTACAAATATAAACCGGGAGCAACATTGACAGACCAGAACGGAAATGTCATTTCAGGAAAAACCGATACCGGTGATATCTATGCCGTGCTTTATGAAGCGCCCAACAGTGACTTCTCACTGGATGGTGACTTATTTACGGAAGGCAACGAGAAAGCAAAGAACATTGTTTCAATGGCACGTATAGACAAAACAGAAGCAACCGACCAGTGGACCAGATTTGATCTGGACTTCAAGCTCCAAAATGGTAAAACCATTAATGAAGATAATCTGAAAGCTGGTAAATATAAACTTGCTATTGTCTTCTCTTCCAGCATTCAGGGGGCCTATTTCGAAGGGGCTATAGGAAGTGAGCTTTGCATTGACGAAGTAGAAATAACTTGTGAATAATACAATTCAATCATCTAGATATTCGAAATAGGAATATGAAAAAATATATATTTATATTAGCTGCGGCACTTACCGCAGGAGCAAATTTGTTACATGCACAGTCTACCGAACATAAAGGTTTGCTATGGTCATCTCTACATGGACTAGATTACGAATTCAAGGCAGGAGTAAATATCGGAGGAACTTCACCGCTTCCTCTTCCAAAAGAGATCAGAAGCTTGGACAGTTACTCACCGGGACTTGCCATAACAATTGAAGGAAACGCAACAAAATGGGTTGATGCTGCCCAGAAATGGGGAATAAGTCTTGGAGTAAGACTTGACAGTAAAGACATGACCACACGTGCTACAGTAAAAAATTACGGAATGGCTATCTTCAACGAAGTAGGCGGAAAAGTAGAAGGCCTTTGGACCGGAGGTGTCAAAACCAAAGTCAAGATGTCGTATATCACTATTCCATTGTTGGCAAACTATAAAATCAATAACCGCTGGAAAGTTGTAGCCGGCCCTTATTTCTCATACATGATGGATGGAGATTTTTCAGGAGAAGTTTATGAAGGACATTTGCGCACTCCCGATGCAACGGGAAGCCGCATTGATTTTGAAGGTGACAACTCAGCTGCATATAACTTTTCTGATGAATTACGTCGTTTCCAATGGGGTATTCAGGCTGGAGGAAGCTGGAAAGCTTACAAACACCTCACTGTACACGCCGATTTGACATGGGGACTCAATGACATATTCAAGAAAGACTTCAATACTATTTCTTTTGCCATGTACCCTATTTATCTGAATTTCGGATTTGGCTACGAGTTTTAACCTCGCATAATAGAAATACGTATCTTTCAAGCCTCTCATCAAATTTTTCAGCTATCGAAGAAAACGTGAGGGCAAACCAAAGATCAGGCTCTTTCCAAAAGAGTTTATTACATTAAGAATCAACCACTTTACTTACTATAAAAAAGGCTCTATCATTCTCCCAAATACGATTGATAGAGCCTTTTTAGTTCATATCAGATATCTATATTTTAGGAATCACTGCATACTAAAAAAACATGAGCATAAATTCAAGAAAACTTGCCCAAGAATTGGATAAAACATCAGCATGTTTTTTTATAATTTGTACAAATAAAAAGAGGTGGTAAAGTAATAATACTTCACCACCTCTTCTCTTCTTTTTAAATATCTAGAAATTACTTATTTATGATTGTTACATCATCAATCAGCAATTTACTGCCTACTGCAGCATTGTAACTAGCTCCATCAGCACTTGCTGAGAAAATAACAGCGAACTTGTACAATTTTGAAGAATCGTAATCTTTTACGTATTCCAAATTCAATTCAAATGGTGCATAAGCTTCTACAGCTTTATCATTTGTAAATACAGCTTTAGCTACAATTTTATCAGAAGTGTAAATATTACCACCATTCAAAGTTTCATCTTCACTAGAAACTTCATAAAGCACTGCACTTAAAGAGCATTTATCAGTAACACCAGCCTGCAATTCACCATTTGCATTATAAAATTCAGCACCCGGAGTATATTTATAAAAGCCTGTTACTTTAAGCGGTTGTTTGTCATACATAACACCAAAGCTTGTAGTAGCCATAGGATCTCCTCCTAATGCACCATAAGCATCAAATGTTCCTAAAAATGCTGTAGCTGCTGTTACCTTAGGAACAGGAGTACCGAAAATATCTCCACCTTTAGTATCTACAGATTCCAGCAGAAGAGCCTTCTCACCCGCATGTACATCGTCGGTAGAAGGACGTACTGGATATTCTCCTTCATAAGTAATACCACCAAACATTCCCAATTTTTTAATTAACAGGACAGCATCGTTACAGCAAGCCCATCCATTCAATATAGGACAATCCTGTTCTTCAGGATACAAACTACTACCATAACTCCAGCTTTCAAAATCATAGAAAGAAGCATTACCAGAAATAGAAGCTACATATTCTACAGTTGTTCCATTTTTAGCAGTAACTGTATAAGTTACAGTCTTACCATTTGAGAAATCCTGTGCTACACCACTTGCAGGAGTGACAGTTGCCCCTTCAGAAACTTCAATAGTCGGAACTAAAGCTGTAAGATATTCAGCTTTTGCAGTATCAGCAACCATGAAAGTAATAGTCTTAGATTCTTCGTTGATAACCACATCACCAACAACCAATGAATCTACAGCTGCAACTTCTTTGTCGAAAACAAAAGAAAGGATTTTAGCTTCACTGCTTTCAGAACCTGACTGTTTAGTACCCTCATAAACAGCCTTTACTGTATAAGGAACAGAATTGCCACCAAGTTTTATATTATTTATATCCAAATCAATAGCAAGAGTTTCGTTTGTAAAAGTTCCATTTGCCTTCACATCAGCAACCAACAGACCGGCAAAATCCATAGAAGATTCTGTTGCTGTAAAAATATATTTGCCATTACCACCATCAGTTAACTGACAACCATTCAGTTCAATATTTCCCAACTTCAGATCACCGAAAGAAAAATTAGTTATTTTCAAATCTACGGTATTTTCTCCTGACTTAATAACAGAAACTAACTGTGAATTAACAGCAGGTAGCGGTGTTTCAATACCTGCCGATACTAATTTAACATCCAATGTACCTGTATAGGTACCTGCTACATCAACATTGCCAGGGACAGTTACTGTTGGTTCATCATCGTCACTACAAGAAGTGAACAAGCTCACTGTACACAATACAGCAAACAAGTAAAAAAACAAATTCTTTTCCATTTGATACCTTAAATTTTTATTTTTATTAGTCGGTGCAAAGTAACAACCTTTTAGAAGAACTGGCAAGGTCTAATCTTATTATTTTTGTTCTATTTTTTAATATGAGATTAAAAGTGAATATATAACGTACTAATTTATAAACTATATTAGGTTATTTAACTAATCAGTGAATAGTCTATATTTCAAAAAACATATAACTTTGCAGAAAGTTTTAAACGATGGAAAAAGAATTACCCAAGATAGATTTACCGGAAGAATGGATTGTAGGGACAGGTATCAGTAAAGAGCTACTAAGCTTATACACCAATTTCCCATGCCGAATAAAATCGGAAATTTTCGTTCTGTGTATGAGCGGTGAAGTAGAAGCATCGGTTAACCTGAACCGAATAACTGTACGTGCCAACGATTTTGTGACAATCATGCCCGGAACAATTCTTCAGATACATAGTGTAAAAGGAGAAATGGAATTATACTTCGGAGGGTTTTCATCGAAATATGTAGAACAGGCTAACTTAAACCGTTCTACAATGAATACTTTATACATCACTTTAGGACGCCCGCTCATTACCCTCCGTCAGGAAGGTGCTGCACTGTTGAAAGATTATCTCTGTTTTTTGATAAAGCTGTATGAATTCTTTAACGAGAACACCCGAAAGTTCATAACTCCACACCTCTATAATAATATACATATAGGTATAGCAGCCATGTACAGCAACCGGGCAAATGAAAACAAAAGTAATTTGTCGAAGAGCGAAATATTATGCAAAAACTTCACTCAGCTGGTCATGCAGAATTACAATAAAACACGTAATGTAGCATGGTATGCCGAAAAGTTAGGAATAACTCAAACACACCTCTGCACTACGGTAAAACAGGCAACGGGAAATACCTGCATGGAAATTATTTCGCGCATGGTTATCATGGATGCAAAGTCGCAACTAAAATCAACAAATCTTTCGATTCAAGAGATCTCAGACTCGCTCAACTTTGCTAACATGTCTTTTTTCGGAAAATATTTTAAAAGATATGTGGGGATGAGCCCGCTGGATTACCGGAATAACGGATAAAAAAGCTATAAAAAGAAAGGTGGAGCAATTATACTGAAGTTGCCCCACCTGTCTTATATTTATCCGATCAGTCAAAACTAACCACTCCTAATTTCTTCTTACCATTCATCTTGACAGCAAGCGGCTTATCGAAATGTACCCAGCGTAAATACTTGGTTTCTTCCACAGCCGGCATACTGTTCAGCAATTCCTGATTATACAGTCCGTCGTTCATATATGCATTTATCGTAAAATAACCGACGCCGAAGGATGTCAGATTCTGGAAGAAATGAGTTCCCTGACTCGGATCGACACGATAATTGGTGAGTCCAGCCTCTACAATGACACGTGCAGCCGATATATTAGGCCATTTTACCGGAATACCCAGCCATGTATCACTACTTCCCCAGCGTCCCGGACCAATAAGAATATAATGCTTTCCTTCATCCAGGAAACGTTTGTTAAGTTTCTCTATATCATAGGCAATCAGCTGATTATTGGAAGCGGAATATCCTTCGGTCTTTACATATATTACGTCTTGAATATCGTCCATAATACCTTGTCCGAGAGAATTTACACTCTTCAGCAGGAGCTGGTCTTCGGGGATAGCATCCAAATCTTCATTCAAATCGGCTTTCATATCTACCATCGGACGTATCTGTAACAAATAGAATACTCCTTTCTTCTCTGCTGCATTCAGATTTACGGCAAACTCAATCTCTACGGGACGACGCATTTCTCCCTGCCCATATTTTTGAACCAATTGAAGAATACGTGCCAATGGAAAGACATCGTGCTGAAGAATATTGGCAAAAGTTATCACTTTACGTCCACCTGGATAGATTCCGTCGCGTATTACCATATCATACGGATCGTATGTTGAAGCTATATAATTCAAAGAGCCATCGTTTTCGGCTTCCTTCACAGGAAGCTTTAACAGGTTAAAACCATCATCGAGTGAAAAGTTTTGTCCCATATTTTTCAAATCGAGGGCATAAAAACGCGTCTGAGTTTCGCGCAAAGCCATTTCCATCTCACTTGTCTGGAGCACTTTATCGGGATGGTAAGGACAAACTCTCAACGTAAGTCCTCCATCGACAATATATTTTCCTAATCCCAGAGCAAGACTTACAGTTCCCTCTTCTGCCAGTTCATCGTTAATCGGATAATAATTGATAGAACGTGCTACTCCTGAAATAGAAGGATAAAAACGGTCACCATATTGAGTACCTACTACTTCCTGTAAAATAACAGCCATCTTTTCCTGATCGATAACGTTGCTGGTAGCTTGCATATATGCCTTACTGTCTTTGTAATAAACCGATGCATAAACGCCTTTTATCGCATCACTCAGCATGCGCAGCATCTCATATTTATCTGTAAGGTAAGGAATCATATAAGTAGAATAGATTCCAGCAAATGGCTGATAATGAGAATCCTCTAGCAAACTGGACGAACGGATAGCAATAGGTGACTTCACAACATCGAAGAAGGCGAAAAAATCTTCAACCAGTCTGTCGGGCAACTTGGCTCTTAAAAAAGCACGTAATATGGTTTCATCATCAGCATCACTCAGTGCCACCTGATACAGCTGGTTCATATCCATGAATTCATCGAATATATCTGTACAAAGTACCACCGTCTTAGGAATCACAACTGAAGCATTTTCAAACTCTTCGAATTCGGCATGCCTCTTTACCATATTATCAATAAAGGCAAGTCCTCGTCCCTTTCCTCCCAGCGAACCGTCACCGATACGGGCAAAGTTAGAATAACGGTCAAAACGGTCACGCTGGAAAACGGCTACAACTCCCTGATTTTTCATTTTGCGGTACTTCACAATCGCCTCGAATATAATCTGGCGATGGGCATCTATGTCTTGCAAAGACTCCCAGGTTATTTGTTTCAAGAACTCTGCAACGGGGAATATGGCGCGCGAATATAACCAACGCGATATATGATTACGACTGATGTGATAAAGGAATGATTCGGCCGGTATAGAGAAAATGGCATTTTGAAGTTCCTTCAAATTATGCACACGTACCACTTCCTCCATCGTATTCGGATTGCGGAAAATGAAATCACCAAAACCAAAATTTTCGGAAACAGCTTCACGCAGGTCGATATTCATTTTCTTCGAGTTCTTATCGATAAACTGAGCGCCGCAACTAAGGGCAAACTCTTTGTTGCTGACTTCTGCCGATTGAAGAATCAATGGAATAAATGGATCACGACTTCTAACTTCGGTAAGAAAACGAATACCTGCATGCGGATCAATTTTACCCTCACGCGGATAACGTGCATCCGATATGATACCCAACGTATTATTCTGGTATTTATTGTATAAGTCCATCGCCTCTTCGTAAGAGCGGGCCAGTACTATTTTAGGACGTCCGCGCATACGCAACGTACGTTGGTGCTCATTCAATGCTTCGGTGGCAAACTCCTGACTTTGGCGAAGCACGAACTTATACAGATTAGGTAGTACAGACGAATAAAAACGGATGGAATCTTCTACAAGTAATATCATCTGCACACCGACCTCTTTTATATCGTGTTCCAGATTCATCTTGTCTTCTATCAACTTTATGATAGATACCAGCAAATCTGTATTTCCCAACCAGCAGAACACGTACTCGAAAATACTCAGGTCTTCATGCTCCATTCGTTCTTTAATACCATGAGAGAAAGGTGTCAGAACAACTAATGGTATATGAGGATATTTTTCCTTTATCTGACGAGCAATGTCGAACGTATCACTATTGTCCGATCCGGGCATACAGATAACCAAGTCGAACATTGTATTTCCCAGTTGCTTCCATGCATCTTCCTCAGTAGACACTTGTGTAAAGCGAGGAGGATAACGAAGACTGAGATTCATGTATTCGATAAATATCTTTTCATCAATGCGACCGTCATCCTCAAGCATGAAAGCATCATACGGATTTGCCACAAGAAGTACATTAAAGATGCGTTTAGTCATTAAACTGACAAACTGGGTATCTTTAAAATAAAGTTGGTTTAATTTTAACTTACTGAGCATAGCTTCAAGGTTTAAGCTTTATTTGTTTAACAAATAACGTGATTTCTATTGATTTGTGCAACTTAGCAGCAGATAAAAATTACTTTCAGACATATGTAGCACCTTCCAGGCTTTAACTTTTTATCACTTTTCACCCGCAAAAACATTCTGAAATATTTTGATGTTCTACATAAAAACCTATCTTTGCAGTAACAAACAATTTCATTTTGTCAGACCTTAAATTAAAAATGTCATGAACATTAACCAGATTATGTCATCTCTGGAAGCTAAGCATCCGGGTGAATCAGAGTACTTGCAGGCGGTTAGAGAAGTTCTACTTTCTATTGAAGATATTTACAATCAACATCCCGAATTTGAAAAAGCATCACTGATAGAGCGTTTGGTTGAACCAGACCGTATCATAACATTCCGTGTACCTTGGGTGGACGACAAAGGCAAAGTACAAGTAAATTTAGGTTATCGTGTACAGTTTAATAATGCCATCGGCCCGTATAAAGGTGGTATCCGTTTCCATGCATCTGTAAATCTTTCTATCCTGAAATTCTTAGGTTTCGAACAGACATTTAAGAACGCATTGACAACTCTTCCGATGGGTGGTGGTAAAGGTGGTTCTGATTTCTCACCACGTGGCAAGAGTGATGCTGAAGTTATGCGCTTCTGCCAGGCATTCATGCTTGAATTATGGCGTCATGTAGGTCCAGACATGGATGTTCCTGCCGGTGATATCGGTGTAGGCGGCCGTGAAGTTGGATATATGTTCGGTATGTACAAAAAGTTAACACATGAATTTACAGGTACATTCACTGGTAAAGGTTTGGAATTCGGCGGTTCATTAATCCGCCCAGAAGCTACAGGATTTGGTGGTTTGTACTTTGTAAAACACATGCTCGATAAGAAAGGTATAGATATAAAAGGAAAGACTGTTGCTATTTCCGGTTTTGGAAACGTCGCATGGGGAGCAGCAACCAAAGCTACTCAATTAGGTGCTAAGGTAGTTACTATCTCTGGTCCGGACGGATACATTTATGATCCAGATGGTATCAGCGGAGAAAAGATTGACTATATGCTTGAACTGCGTGCTTCTGGCAACGATATCGTAGCACCGTATGCCGACAAGTTCCCTGGTTCTACTTTCGTAGAAGGACGTCGTCCATGGGAAGTAAAAGTAGATATTGCTCTGCCTTGTGCAACCCAAAACGAATTGAACGGAGAAGATGCCATGAACTTGATAAATAATTCCGTACTTTGCGTTGGAGAAATTTCCAATATGGGATGTACTCCAGAAGCTATCGATGCATTCATCGAACATAAGCTAATGTATGCTCCGGGTAAAGCTGTAAATGCCGGTGGTGTTGCAACTTCAGGACTGGAAATGAGCCAGAATGCAATGCATCTGAGCTGGACTGCTCAAGAAGTGGACGAAAAATTGCACCAAATTATGCATAACATCCATGAACAATGTGTAAAATACGGAACTGAACCTGACGGATATATCAATTACGTAAAAGGTGCCAACATTGCAGGATTTATGAAAGTAGCACATGCTATGATGGCTCAAGGTATTGTCTAAAGAACTAAAAAACAAAAGAAAGAATAGAAATTGCAATTTTCTTGTCCTCAAATTTTTATTTGTGGTTTCTATTTCTTAATTTTACAATATATCTCGTTTAGTTGTATTTGTATTTTGTATTGTAGCTTGCGCTGCCTGCCTGAGAAGGTTCGGCAGCGTATTTTTTCCAAAAAAGTACATAAATTCTAAATATGGCGTTATTCTTATAAAAAGTCAAGTTGAAATAATGCCATGAAATATATATCAACAATCATAATCTTATTTACAATATTAAACGGATGTACATCCGAAAAGCTTTCCGAACAGAAATTGAAGCAGGTAATCATCACAGGAAAAGAATATGCCACTTTTGGAGAAAAAGAATCAAGAAACAATATTTCCGGACAATTGGAAGAAAACAGTATAATCTCTTTTTACAGCAGAGGAGGTATAAGTGCAGAAAATATACCGCTTACTTACACGCACGGAGTATGGAATCATACTTCCGAACTACAATGGAATACTGATCAGTCGGACGCGGTTGTCAGTGCCTATTATCCTTACATGGAGAGTGATAATTTTACGGTATATGAACCTGACGGAAAATTAAAAGACATTTTATATTATACAGGAAATACCCTATACGGTTCTCCTATTATTTTAAAATTCAGTCATTTATTCTCTCAACTTGTCTTTCATGTTGATCCGCTTCTAAACAAGCAGCTCCAAGAAATACAGTTTACTCCTTCTGTTTCAGTACACTCATTCGATCCTTTTTCTGCTGAAATGGAATACACAGAGGAGCACCCTTATCCCCAAGTATTTACAAAACAAGAAAATGGTATATATACGCTACTTGTTCCTCCAGCTCCAGAGATACGGGTAGATATAAATATCACAACTGAGGAGGAAACATACACAGCATCCGTTCATTCTTCAGCCTTTCAAAGCGGATATAGATATAATTATAATATAAAATCATCAAACGACGGATGCGGAATCAGTACAGCTGAAGATTTTATCGCTTTTACTTATCTCATTAATGGAGAAGCGTATGGCGACAGATGTTTAGAAGAGTTCGGAACATCTGTCAATGGAAAAATGACTTATTATCTATTAAATGACATTCATTTTACTCCCGAAGAGTGTGCACGTTTGCAAAGTATCGGACATTATAACCAATCAGGTTTCGAAAACTCAGGATTTATAGATTGCCTAGACGGACAAAACCATACACTGTACGGACTAAAATTAGAACCTAAAAGCAATATGGATTCATATGCTTTGTTTTCTTTTGTTGATACAGCTGGCATTATCAAGGATTTAAATATTGAGAACGTATCATACTCCAATGCCGGATATACCTGTAAATATGAAGCTATTCTTACAGGTAGAAACAATGGTACAATAACAGGATGTCATATCAAAGGGAACAATTCTTTTACAGGAGAATCGGTTAAGCAGGCTGGCGGTATTGCCGGAATCAATAAAGGATGCGTCATTAACTGTTCCTCAGAGAACATTGATTTTCAACTGCCAAACGCTCAGGCTTCCGGTATCTCTTTCAGTAATTTCGGACAACTGTTAAACTGCTATATGGCAAGTTGTGATTTTACTAATACACTGAGCAGTGGAGGTATCTGCTATACCATGGAACCAAGAAGTGAAATGAAAAATTGCTACACATACAAAACGATAGGATATCCATCAAAAAAGAAATATGGATCACTGGTATATAAAAGCAACAACTGTACGATAGAAAGCGGACTTTACTGCGATGTAGATGTCAGAGGAGTATACGACACCTACCAAACTACCCCGAAACAGATATACACATACGATGAAAACACGATGACGGCAGAAAATGATATACCAGTTATCGACATACTTAACAACTGGATATCAGATAATGCACAGCTTTATCCGGAAAAGATCTTTTACCAATGGATTAAAGGAGATATTCCTCCTATAATACTGGAACTCCGCTAGATTTTGTTTTTTTTAGGCTAAAGGACGATGCTTATGAGTAAAATATTGTATTTTTGCCACAAAATCAGTTTTCATGGAAAAAAATAAGAAATTAATCATCGTTATAGCAGCATTGATTGTTGTAATTGCTGGAGTTTCATTTTTAGCGTTCAATGAATTTCGCAAAAATAAAGAAATGACTGAAGTATTCGCCGTCGAAAAAGAAGAGATGGAAAACGAATACAGCACTTTTGCCACTCAATATGACGAGCTTCAGGTACAAATAAATAATGACTCTCTACGCGAAAAGCTGGAAAGTGAAAAGTTAAAGACCCAACGTTTGCTCGAAGAACTCCGCCAGGTAAAAAGTAGCAATGCCGCTGAAATCATACGCTTGAAAAAAGAACTGAAAACTGTTCGTGCCGTATTGAGAAGTTATGTCATGCAAATCGACTCACTGAATCGAATCAATGCTGCACTGATGGAAGAAAATCAGGAAGTGAAAAGTAAATATACAGCAGCTACTGCACAAATCAATACCCTAGCCGCTGAAAAGAAAAATCTTAATGAGCGAGTATCACTGGCAGCCCAGCTTGATGCAACGAATATATCTGCTCTTCCAATGAATAAACGAGGTAAAAAAGCACGTAAAGTAAAGGACGTGAAGAAAATTGCTATCTCGTTCACCATCGTCAAGAATATTACAGCCAAAACGGGTAATAAAACTCTATATATCCGTATTGCCAAACCAAACAACGAAATCTTATCGAAAGGTGATACAACATTCCCATACGAAGATCGCCAGATTACATATTCTATCAAGAAATATATTGAATATACAGGTGAGGAACAAAGCGTTACCGTATATTGGGATGTAGAAGAATTCCTCCCTGCGGGAACATATACTGTATACATCTTTGCTGATGGCAATATGATCGGTCAGAACTCATTCGAAATGAAATAAAACTTTATGAGAAAATACTTAATTTATTTCATACTCAGTTCCATTTTTCCAACGTTTTTTCTATCGTCATGCGGAGAAGACCGTTCTGGTGAATACTATGCCTTAATTGCAAGTAAGACATGGATGTATGAAACCATGCAACAGAATTATCTGTTCTATGAGGATCTTCCAGCTGAAGACGGACTGGATTTTTTCGATAAGCCGGCAGATTTTTTAACATCGGTGGCATCTGATCGTGACCAGAAAAATGGTGTTCTTTTCTCTCACATCGATTCTGTTAAAATATCCCGTGTGCAAAGCAGTTATCCTACATTCGGCATCGAAGGAAGTTTGGTTCGCGGTGTAAGCGGAGACTATTATTATACAATATTATATACTCAACCGGATTCTCCGGCCAGTGAAATGGGATTGAAGCGTGGCGATCATATTTTTATGGTCGACAGTCAGAAAATTACGAGCAGCAATTATACAGAATACTTCCAACGCCCAAGCAAAACTTACCGCTATCAGGTTGCAAGAATGAATGACAACGGAGCTCCAGACAGTCTGGAATTTACGACACCTGCTCCACGAATCGTTGAGGAACCAAGTGTATACTTAACACGCAATTTTACAACATCGGGCGGAAAAAAAGTTTTCTATATCATGTATAACAGTTTCGAAATAACAGAGGAAACTGAGCTGAAAAGCAAATTTGCAGAAGGGCTAGCCTCATCACCCAATGAGATTGTTCTGGATTTAAGATACAACCCCGGTGGCTACGTTTCTACTGCCTTGCTGTTGAGCACCATACTTGCTCCTGCTGATGCAATGGGAAAAACATGTTTCAACCTGATATTTAATGATAAACTGAATAAAACAGAAAATTATGTGTTCGACCCAGCTCTTCTGCAAGGAGTATCCAATGCTTCGTTCGACCATCTCTATGTGCTGACAACAGGAAATACAGCTTCAGCTTCAGAAATCATAATCAACTGCCTGCGCCCATATTTAGGTGACAAATTAATTCAGGTAGGAGAAAATACATTTGGTAAAAATGTAGCTCAAAGTTTATTCACCAATGCAGCTCATCCACAACTAGAATTCTGGCTAACTACTTCGTACATAAGTAATTCAGAAAATTATTACGATTATTATACAGATGGCCTGAAGCCTGATTATGAAGAAAGTGAGGATCTTACCGGATATTTGGGAGAACTGGGAACAGAACAAGATTCCTTGATGGTCCCTGTATTGTATCACATAGAGCATGGCAATTTCCCATCAACAACTCCTAGTGAAACTAGAATAATGACACGTTGGTTTGGTACAAACTCTACTCCACAAGTGGTTTCTAATTCTGTCGCCAATAAACCCAAACGTTCAAAACTGACAAGTTTCTAATTTTTCAAAAAGACAGTTAAGCTAAAAAAGCAAAAAAGACACAGAAACGCTCTTCCTTTTCAACCTTTTTACTTGGTGATTTGTTTATATTATAATACATTTGCAATGTTGCATAAGCAACTAAACACTAAAGAAAATTGGTAATGAAAAGAATTTTAAGTTTCATTTTATTGTTCGGGCTGGTTCTAAATGGTTATGCCCAACGAATCTTAAATTTGGACAGTTGCCGTGCACTGGCTCTCGCGAACAACAAAGAACTACGCATCGCGCAAGAAAAAATAAATGCTGCTCACTACCAGCAAAAAGCAGCATTTACGAATTATCTCCCAAAGATAGATGTGACGGGAAGCTATATGCGTACCCAAAAAGAAATATCTTTACTAAGCAATGACCAGAAACAAGTCATTGGCAATATGGGAACCAGCGTAGGAAACGAATTACAGCATTTGGGACAAGAATTGCAACAAATAGCAATGCAACATCCTGAATTGCTTCCCCTCCTTACTCCTTTAAGCAATGCTATGGGAAAAATTCCAGGAGCATTAAACAATGCAGGACAAAGTATTATTGATGCATTTCGTACTGATACCAGAAATTTATATGTAGGAGCTGCTACCCTTACCCAGCCTATTTTTATGGGAGGAAAAATCGTAGCATATAATAAAATAACGAAGTATGCAGAGCAGTTGGCACAATCACAACATGCTACAGGCATGCAGGATGTAATATTAAGTACGGATCAAGCCTACTGGCAAGTCATCTCTCTGGTCAATAAAAAGAAATTGGCAGAAAGCTTCCTGAAACTTGTTCAAAAGTTAGACTCTGACGTAAGTAAAATGGTTGCCGAAGGAGTAGCTACAACAGCGGATGAACTCAGTGTAAAAGTAAAAGTAAATGAAGCAGAAATAACACTTACTCAGGTAGAAGATGGGTTAAGTCTATCTAAAATGGTACTATGCCAGCTCTGTGGCATCCCATTGGATACAGAAATACGACTGGCAGATGAAGAAATTAAAGATTTGACATTACCCAATACATACACGGAAAGCAATGTAAATACCGCATTTGCAAACCGTCAGGAACTTAAATCGCTAGAACTTGCCGAAAAGATTTACAGACAGAAGGTAAATGTTGCTCGTGCCGAGTTTCTTCCTTCAGTCGGATTAACAGCAAACTACTTGTTCACAAATCCTTCACTGACTAATGGATTTGAAAATAAATTCAGAGGAATGTGGGGAATCGGTGTTGTCGTAAAAATACCTGTATTCCATTGGGGAGAAGGTATATACAAAGTCAAAGCTGCTAAAGCTGAAGCCAATATAGCACGCTACCAACTGGAAGATATAAAAGAAAAGGTAGAGCTTCAAGTTACACAAAGCTCGTATAAAGTTAATGAAGCTGTGAAAAAGCTGACCATGGCAGAAAAAAACATGGAAAAAGCCGAAGAAAATTTGCGATATGCCAATCTGGGATTTAAAGAAGGAGTCATACCTGCAAGCAATGTGCTAGAAGCACAAACGGCTTGGTTGTCAGCACAATCTGGCAAGATTGATGCACAAATCGATCTGAAAATGAGTGAAATATATTTGAACAAATCAATGGGAACATTAAAATAATAAATCAATATGACTGAAAAATCTCAACACAGCAATATCATGCTGGCATTTTTTACACTTGCTGCAGTAATTGTCATTGTAAGTATCATCGGATTCTTTACTCTCGGAAAGGGTCCTGAAATTATTCAAGGCCAAGCAGAAGCAACTGAATATCGCGTTTCGAGCAAAGTGCCAGGACGTATACTTAAATTTTTAGTAGATGAAGGAGAAAAAGTAAAGGCTGGAGATACACTTGCTATACTTGAAGCTCCGGATGTACAGGCTAAATTATCTCAGGCACAGGCAGCAGAACAAGCTGCACAGGCTTTAAATGAAAAAGCAATCCGTGGCACTCGTTCAGAACAGTTGCAAGCAGCATTCGAAATGTGGCAAAAAGCAAAAGCTGGTCTGGACATCGCAGAAAAATCATATAACCGTGTAAACAGATTGTATGAAGAAGGAGTTATGTCAGCTCAAAAAAGAGATGAAGCAAAAGCTCAATATGATGCTATGGCCGCAACAGAACGGGCTGCCAAAGCACAATACACAATGGCTAAAAATGGTGCACAACGTGAAGACAAAGCAATGGCAGCAGCTCAGGTAGAGCGTGCGAAAGGTGCTGTGGCCGAAGTTACTTCGTATATAAACGAAACTTATCTGATAGCGTCTGCCGATGGAGAAGTTACAGAAATATTCCCTAAAGTAGGTGAACTGGTAGGTACTGGAGCTCCAATCATGAATGTTGCTCAGTTAGACGATATGTGGGTAACCTTTAATGTACGAGAAGATTTCTTGAAAGATTTTACCGTAGGAGGGGAAATTACAGCTTATATACCTGCATTAGAAAAGAATGCAACTTTCAAGGTCACATACATGAAAGATTTGGGAACTTATGCAGCATGGAAAGCAACCAAGACAACCGGACAATTCGATTTAAAAACTTTTGAGGTAAAAGCCAAACCCGTACAAACAGTAGAAAACTTACGCCCCGGCATGTCGGCTATTATTGAAAAATAAAGAATAAACTATGTCAATTACTGTCCATAAACGCCTGTTACAAATTGCAAAACGAGAAGTTATACGCATCGCAACCAAGCCGATGTATCTCTTTTGCATGGTAATAGCTCCGATTTTCAGTTATATTTTCTTTACTACGCTAATGAGCAGCGGGCTACCTACCAATATGCCTGCAGGCGTAGTGGACCTTGACAATACTTCAACTACACGTACAATCATACGTAATCTGGATGCTTTTCAGCAGACTAAAATCGTAGCCCACTACGGTAGTTTCAACGAAGCAAGGGAAGCCATCCAGCGCGGAGAAATTTATTCATTCTATTACATTCCGGAAGGGACTACAGAGAAAGCAATAGCAGGCAGACAACCTAAAGTGTCTTTTTACACAAACTATTCATACCTGATAGCCGGTTCTCTACTTTACAGAGATCAACGTACGATGAGTGAGCTTGCTTCTGCTGCCATAGGTCAGAGTACCTTATTGGCCAAGGGAGCAACAGAAGATCAGGCTGTAGCATTCTTACAACCAGTTGTCATTGATACTCATCCACTGAATAATCCCTGGCTAAACTATTCCGTATATCTGTGTAACACACTATTTCCCGGAATATTGATGCTACTGATTTTTCTAATTACAGCATATACAATAGGAGTTGAAATAAAAGAAAATACAGCAAAGGAGTTACTTCATTTAGCAGATAATTCCATTGTCACAGCATTGGTCGGCAAATTATTGCCACAAACAATTCTGTTTTTTATCATAGCTGTATTCTACAATGTATATCTCTATGGATTTTTACATTACCCATGTAACAGTGGTATCTTCCCAATGTTATTGTCAGGACTCTTATTAGTACTGGCTTCACAAGCTGTAGGTCTGTTTTTCTTTGGCCTATTTGGCACGCTTCGTCTGGCTCTTAGTGCAGCCTCACTTTGGGGAGTTTTATCTTTTTCCATTTCAGGATTTACATTTCCGGTTATGGCCATGCACCCGACTCTTCAGGCACTCAGTGTGCTATTCCCATTGAGGCATTACTTTTTACTATATGCCAACCTTGCACTCAACGGTTATCCACTGATCTACGCCTGGCATTCTGTAGTGGCATTACTCATATTTATGCTACTGCCATTCTTTGTATTGAAGAAACTGCGTACAATCATGTTACACTATACATATATTCCTTAAAAGGTCAATCATGGAAAAATATTCACTCCGACATATTATACGGCAAGGGCTGAATGGACTGTTCTATATATTCAGAAAGGAACTTAAAGCTACGATAAAAGATCAGGGAGTCCTGATATTTTTCCTGCTGGTTCCATTAGCTTACCCGTTGATATATGCTTTCATCTATACAAACGAGGTTGTTCGTGAAGTTCCCACAGCAGTGGTAGACGCGAATAACAGTTCTCAAAGCAGAAAATACATACGTATGGTAGATGGAAGTCCCGATGTACATATACAGTCTTATTGCGCCGATATGGAAGAAGCAAGGCTATTGCTTAAGGACCAAAAGGTATATGGCATTATATATATCCCTGAAAGCTTCAGTCAAGATCTGGCCGAAGGTAAGCAAGCTCACGTAAGCATTTATTGCGACATGAGCGGAATGCTTTATTACAAAGCAATTTTGCTGGCAAATACAGAAACCTCCTTGAAAATGAATAAGGAGATTCAGGTAAAGAGATTAGGTAATACAACAGAACGACAAGATGAAATCAGTACAACTCCAATAGAATATGAGTCTGTTTCTTTGTTCAATCCACAAGACGGTTTTGCCAGCTTCCTTATTCCAGCTGTTTTAATACTTATTATCCAACAAACTCTATTGCTGGGAGTAGGTTTGTCTGCTGGAACAGCACGCGAAAACAATCGATTCCGCGACCTTGTACCTATCAGCCGGCAATATCAAGGGACATTACGCATTGTATTAGGAAAATCGCTTGCATACCTGATGATCTATGCTGTTATGTCGACATATATTCTCTGTCTGGTTCCTAAAATATTCAGCCTGGTACAGATAGCTCAACCAGCTACTTTATTCTGGTTTACTTTACCTTATCTGCTGGCATGTATTTTCTTTGCCATGACCTGCTCTATATTCATTCATCACAGAGAATCGTGCATGCTGATATTTGTATTTACCTCTGTACCTTTACTGTTTATATCAGGTATATCATGGCCAGGTGCAGCTATTCCTAAATTTTGGGAAATATTCTCATGGCTCTTCCCTTCTACGTTTGGAATAAACGGTTATGTACGCATCAATACCATGGGAGCAACATTACATGATGTCTTACCTATAATAAGGGGATTATGGATACAAGCCGTAGTGTATTTTATTACAACCTGTATCGTATACCGACGCCAAATCATGTTAAGTCGTAAACACGCGTTAGAACGATTAAAAACTTACCGGAATAAAAAGCGTCTTCAAGCAGGATAAATCCATATCCATATTTTAAAAAGCATTATAAAAAAACTCTTCTTTTATCATCTGTAAATGATTGTTTCCAGAAATAAAAGAAGAGTTTTTGTTTATCAGTGTATCAATATCCTCGAACTATTCATGCAGACTTTCTATGTAAGTATATAGCTTCTTGTAAAAAGCATGCCGGGTTAATGTTGAAGCATCTCCCAATATAATCAGTTTCATACGAGCTCGGGTAATCGCAACATTCATACGTCGTAAATCATTCAGGAAACCAATCTGTCCCTCCTCGTTAGCACGTACCAAACTAATCAGAATCACATCACGTTCCTGTCCCTGAAATCCATCCACAGTATTAATGGTTATAGCCTGTCGGTAAGGCTTAAAAAAAGCATCATTCCGGACAAGACGGCGCAAATATTGCACTTGTGCCTTATATGGCGAAATCATACCCACATCAATCCGTTCATCCAAAAAACGTTCCCGTCCTATTTTGGTAATATAACCTTTCAGCTGCTCGATAGATAATTCAGCTTCCGACTTGTTTATTCTTCCATAATTTTCACCAATAAACTCCTCATTACAATCTAATCCTTCAGTATTGATCCATTCAATAGGAGTATCAAAATCGAGAATGCTACGATATTTTACTTCAGGAGCAGACTGCAACATCCCTCCGTAAAACCATTCCGATGAAAAACGCATAATCTCATCATTCATACGATACTGGAGTTTCAGCAGTGAAACAGTATCGGGTTTATTCTTTACAATAGTCTGCATCAGCGTATGTCCCAGTCCTGCACGAAGAGCTTCCGGTGCCTTTACCGTCGGAGGAAGCTGACAATGATCTCCTGCCAATATCACCCGGTCGGCTTTCCGTATCGGAATCCAGCAGGCAGCTTCAAGTGCCTGAGCGGCCTCATCAATAAACAATGTTCCGAATTTCTGCCCTGTCAACAAGCGATTGGCACTGCCAACCAATGTGCAGGCAATTACACGAGCCTCAGAAAACAAAGATTCATTGATGCGAATTTCCAATTCTGTTGCACGGTCTTTCAGCGAATTAATCTTTTGCCGGACAGCTTCTCGTTCAGCGCCTTTTCTGCTCCTGGCATACAATTCGCGTATCGCTTTACGAATACTCCATAGCTGCGGATAGTCAGGATGAGATTCAAAACGGCGTTCATAAGTGAACGATAACATTTTATCATTCACCCGACTAGGATTTCCTATACGTAATACACTTACTCCCCTGTCGATTAGTTTTTCACTTATCCAGTCGACGGCCATATTACTCTGTGCACAAACCAATACCTGATTCTCGCGATGAAGAGTTTCGTATACAGCCTCTACCAGAGTAGTAGTTTTTCCCGTTCCGGGAGGCCCATGTACGATTGCTACATCCTTAGCATGAAGTACTTTATTCACAGCTTCCTCCTGCGTAGCATTTAACCAAGGAAAGCGCAAAGGATGAAACGAAAAAGTAGAAGCAGGTTGAGTTCCATGAAAGATATCACGCAACTCTGCCAAACGATTATTTTTTGCTCCGATAACTTGCTTTAAAGCCTCAAACATCAGGCGATAACTTGTTTCATCAAAATAAAGTTGTACACCTACGACTTCTTTACTTTGCAAGGCAAGCAAAGCATCAACGGAAGGAAGAATCACAACCATCCGATCTTCATCCACGTAGTTTACTGTTGCGACAAAGTTCAGATAATTCAATTTACCCGAAACATCTTGCGTAAAGAAACATACCGGACGTCCATATTCAAACTGATGCTCGATATCCTTGTCTTCACGCCGCTCAACTTCTATCACCAGCTGATTTAAGGCGTTATAATAATTTCGTCCCAGATTTAACGGATACCAGCACATACCGCGCTTGATTTTCCGTCCAATGCCCATCAGCTCTGTTTGCTGCTTAAACTGTTCCTTCTCGTATTCATATTCTATCTGCAACAATTCATATTGATGTTGCAAATAAAGTACAGGAGATTTTATACACGGATCTTCTCTCATAGGCTAAACATTTATTCCTTCTCACCTTCAGCCAGCATCTGTGCCCGCGACTTACTCTGGGTTACAACATAAACACCTACAAAAATCAATACCGCTGCCAATGCTTTGGTCCAGCCAAAGACTCCCATTCCTAAAAAGACTGATACTGTAGTTCCGACAATGGGCTGTATATAGTTATACATACTTACGACGGTAGGGCGAAGTGTCTTCTGACCTACGAGCATCAAAATATAGGCAAAGAATGTTCCGAATAAGACAACATAACCAACTTCCATCCATACCGTAGCAGAGAAAGACATAGTCGTCATTGCAGAAAAATCACGGTAGGAAAAAGGAATGAAACAGATAGCCGCATAAGTAAACATCCATTTCATCAGTGTAAACACATTGTAGCGCGAAATAAGTTTCTTAAATATAGTCAGATAACAGGCAAAACTTACCTGAGCCGTTATGCACAATGCATCTCCCAAAATGCTGCCTCCTCCATCTACCGATCCGCCCTGATTGCTTAAAATCAGCATAAGCGCACCGATTGAGCCTAGAAATATACCAATAACCTTCTTGGGTGTAACAGGTTCTTTCAAAAAAAGTGCAGCCAATATCATAGTTACTATCGGCATGGTAGTAGTTACAATAGAAGCATCTATAGGAGATGTAAGCGACAAACCAAATGTAAAACATCCCTGATTGCACACAATACCCAACAGTCCGGCAAAGAAAAGTAACATCAAATCATGCGAACTAACTTTCTCCTTCGGAGCAAACAATGACGCAATCCAAAAACAAACCGCACCACCTATCATACGCATTGTAGCCAACGACAATCCGGTTATTCCAGCTTCCATGGCCGCCTTTCCCATTGGCGACATCAATCCCCACATACTTGCCGCACCCAGCAAAGCAAGATGTGCTCTTATAACTTTTACATTCATGTTTTCTATCATATTTTTTACGATGCAAAGGTAAGAGTTATCCGAAAAAAGAGAGCTGTAAACATTGATTTATTCCAAGATTATCCGTATTTTTGTTTAAAGCGTATAAACAAATACAACCATGAAGAAGCAAGCCGACTACATTAAACGTATCGAAATTAAAGGTCTATGGGGAAGAAAGAATATCTCATGGGACTTACGTGCTGATGTCAACATTTTAAGCGGAGTAAATGGTATTGGTAAAAGTACAATTTTGAACAATTCCGTACGATATCTTAACGAACTGGAAGGGCATGCATTGACTAATGGCGTACAGCCGGGAGTTTCCTTCGTATTCTCTCCTGAAGATGCTAATTTCATCCGATTTGACGTAATCCGTAGTTTCGACCGTCCGCTAATCAATTCCGGACTGCTTGAAAAGATAGGTAACTCAAATGTAAAAACAGAACTCGACTGGCAATTATATCTGCTTCAGCGTCGCTATCTGGATTATCAGGTAAATATCGGAAACAGAATTATCGAACTGCTTACAAGCGGAGTTATAGAAGATCAGGCTCGTGCTGCTGAAGTTTCACGTCCCAAAACAAAATTCCAGGACTTAATGGATGATCTTTTCAGCGAAACCGGAAAAAAAATCAACCGCAGAAGCAACGAAATCTTATTCGAGCAAGATGGTGATATATTAACTCCTTACCAGCTGTCATCAGGAGAAAAACAAATGCTTGTCATTTTGCTTACCGTACTGGTACAAGACAATCAGCCATTCGCACTATTTATGGATGAGCCCGAAATATCTCTTCATGTAGAATGGCAACAACGGTTGATTTCACTCATCCGAAGTTTAAACCCTAATGTACAGATCATACTTACCACTCACTCTCCTGCCTTAATTATGAACGGATGGATAGATGCAGTGACAGAAGTAAGTGATATAACTACTCATTAAACAATTACGGCTATGGGAAAAAGACTTACAGAAAACCTTTCTTCACTCTATATTGGAGCAGCCAACAGTCTGAAGCCAAAACAAGCAAAAAGAAAAATCGTCGCATATGTAGAAAGTTACGATGACATATCTTTTTGGCGTTCCCTTCTGGCCGAATATGAGAATGACAAACGTTACTTTGAAGTCATGTTGCCATCCCGAAGTTCACTTGCCAAGGGAAAGAAATCAGTTTTGATGAACGAACTGGGAAGTCGTCTGGGAGAAAATATGATAGCCTGTGTTGACAGTGATTACGATTATCTTCTTCAAGGAAGGACTCAAACGTCACGGTATATCATCAACAGCCCCTACGTATTACAGACGTATGCCTATGCCATAGAAAATTACCACTGCTATGCCGAAGGCTTACACGAAGCGTGTGTTACAGCTACGCTAAACGACCATAAACTGATTGACTTTCCTGCCTTCATGAAACTCTATTCAGAAATAGCCTATCCGCTTTTCATCTGGTCTGTATGGTTTTACCGCCAACATAATTTATCAGAATTTTCCTTACTGGATTTCTGCTCTTTCGTAAAGTTAGACCAAGTCAGTACACGCCATCCCGAAAAAAGTCTGGAAATCATGTCCAAAAAAGTCAACCGTAAACTTCATGAGTTAGAAAGACGACATGTAGAAGCCCTGGAAGAGATTGAAGATATGAAAAAAGAGTTCCGTACATTGGGAGTGTACCCGGACAATACTTACATGTTCATTCAAGGGCATCACATTATGGACAATGTCATACTGCGTCTGCTGATTCCGGTATGCACAGTACTCCGTCGCGAACGTGAACAACAAATACACGATTTAGCTTTACACGACATTCAGTTACATAATGAGCTCACAGCCTATCAGCGCAGTCAGGTTGATATAGAAGTGGTTATCCGTAAAAATCCTCATTACCAGTCATCACCTCTTTATCAGATGATCCGGCGAGATATAGAAGCATTTCTGAAAATAGCCAAATAAATATCTGAGAGTGTGCCCCGAAAGACATCACGACACACTCTCAGAAAAAATTATATCTCATACCCTAACCTGATTAGTCCGACCCAATTACATTCACGAGTGTTGGCTATCAGATGGAAGGCAGGCTGTACATATCCACTTTTCCCAAACAAGAACTTACAAGTCAACTCACTTGCCCATTCATGTTCAGTTGTAAAATCTGCATAATCAGCAAACACACCTCCTTCTATTTTCTTATAACGCATTACAAGTCCACCACCTACATAACTACGGCATCCTTGTTTCTCTGTCGGATTTATGGAATATTGAAACAAAGCATACAGACCAGAAGAAAGTTTTTGTTCCGCATATCCCCAAAGTACTGTATTCAACTTTTTCTTTTCTTCCGTTTCACTATTTCCACTTTCATCACCAGCAGACATCCCGCTATGTAAAGCAATGCCCATATAATAACCGCTATCATTGTTTTGATAATTTAATGATGTAATACTCAATATTCCATCCATTTTCGGACAAAAACGAAAAACATTTTCCTTTCCGACAAACATGTTATAGCCGATTCCATTATAAATGGAAGTTTCCATATGCCAGTTTCCCAGCTTCAACTTATAATCCATACCTACTGAAGCCACCGGATAATTTGCAATCGGATAATTAGCCGACAAAGTAGGGAATATACCGCATGAGCTATTGGTAAACAAAGATGTACACGGTGAATTAAAATAATCTTCATTCAGATTCCGTATTCCAACAAAAAGAGAAGAAGCCCCTACATGCCAGTTTATCCCTAATATGGCTAAAGCCAGAGGCAAGTTTTCCTCTTCAATATTCGAATATACTTGCAAATCATCAACCAGCTTCTTATCACTCGTTCGTGCCACACTGATAGAAGCAACCTCAATGTTAACCGAACTGCCTAAGGATTGCTGGAAATCAGTACGGAGTAAATTCACCCATTTTGCTCCTTTACGAAAATCAGTTTGAAATTCAGTAGTGTAGGTCAGATTAAAATCCTGAGCCGCAAGGTAATGGTTTGTAAATGTAACCATTACCACAGCAGCACATAAAACAAATCTCTTCACAATCATTTATCACAACCATTTTACAAAACGCTTGATATACCAGTTTTTTATCATTTGAGTCAGTACACAGTATGAAAGCAGAATACCGACAAGCCAGGGGAAATAGCTTAATGGCAAAGGTTCAAGTCCGATTGAAGTTCCAAAAGGAGAGAAAGGAATGATAATTCCAATAACCATTATCAGCACAGTCAGTCCGGTAACCTGCCACGAAGCACAACTTTGTATAAATGGTATTTTCTGCGTACGAATCATATGAACAATCAATGTCTGCGACAGTAAACCTTCTATAAACCAGCCCGACTGAAATAACGTCTGATGCTCCACAGAATTACAGCTGAACACATACCACATCACCAGATAAGTAACAATATCAAAAATAGAACTTATCGGTCCGATGAATATCATAAAACGGCTAATATCAGAAGCATCCCATTTACGAGGCTTACGGAGATAATCAGCATCCATACGGTCAAAAGGAATGGTAGTCTGCGAAATATCATAAAGCAAATTCTGAATCAGCAGATGAATCGGCAACATCGGAAGGAAAGGCAAAAATGCACTTGCAGCCATTACACTAAACATATTTCCAAAATTCGAACTTGCTGTCATCTTTATATACTTAGTGATATTTCCAAATGTTTTTCTACCCTCAAGCACACCATCTTCCAACACCATCAAGTCCTTTTCCAGTAGAATAATATCTGCACTCTCTTTGGCTATATCTACTGCTGAATCAACCGAAATGCCAATATCCGACTGACGCAAAGCAGCAGCATCATTAATACCGTCACCCAAGAAACCTACAGTATTCTGCTGCTCTTGAAGCAACATAATGATCTGTGTCTTCTGAATAGGAGTTAATTTAGAAAATACATTTGTCTTACAGACAGCCTGACGCTGTTCTTCCTCCTCCATGGCTTCGAACTGCGGTCCAGTCAGTGCATTGCGGGTTTCTATTCCAACCTGACGGGCAATAGTCTGCACTACCGCATCATTATCTCCTGAAAGAATCTTCACTTCTATCCCGTGTTCATGCAGTTGCTTGATTGCGCTTGCTGCCGATTGCTTGGGAGGATCAAGAAATGCCAGATAACCAATGAGTACCATATCTTTCTCATCTTCTACCTTGAAATCACATTCCTTGCTCAAATAACTTTTATGAGCAACAGCCAGTACCCGCATTCCCTGCTTGTTCATCTGCAAACTGATTTCCTGCGCTTTTTTTCTCAGCTCAGCGGAAAGCGGATGAACAGCTCCGTCGAACTCGGCATAAGAACAGATATCAAGCATTTCTTCTACTGCTCCTTTCGTAATAATCTGCCGTTTGCCCTGTTTGTCTTCCACAACAACCGACATTCTGCGGCGTGCAAAGTCAAAAGGAATTTCATCTACCTTTTTATAATTATCTTTCAGATACTCCAACGAAAGCTCCTTGATGTGCGAAAGAATCGCTTTATCCATCAGATTCTTCAATCCGGTCTGAAAGAAGCTGTTAAAATAAGCATGGCGCAAAATACGCTTGTCATTGTCACTCGAACCATCCGCATTGATATACTTCTCCAACACAATCTGATCGCATGTCAATGTACCAGTCTTATCGGTACAAAGAATATTCATAGCACCGAAATTCTGAATGGCATTTAAATCCTTGACAATTGTCTTCTTTTTCGACATTGCCACTGCTCCCTTAGAAAGATTCGCAGTTACAATCATCGGAAGCATTTCAGGAGTCAGCCCCACAGCTACAGAAATGGCAAAAATAAACGCATCAAACCAGTCGCCTTTGGTCAACCCGTTCACCAGGAATACAAACGGAATCATCACCAGCATGAAACGTATAAGCAAAATACTCACTTTATTGATTCCCTTGTCGAACGCAGTTGCAGCCCGATGTCCGACGATGCTTTTCGCAATGGTTCCCAGATAAGTATTATTCCCTGTTTCAAAAACGATACCGGTAGCAGAGCCACTTACCACATTCGAGCCCATATAACAAATGTTATCCAGTTCGACTACACTACCTTTATTATATTTCTTTCCTTTTACTTCCGGATGCTTCTCAATGGGATCAGACTCTCCGGTAAGCGAAGACTGGCTGACAAACAAGTCCTTAGCCTCAATAATACGAATATCGGCAGGTATCATGTCACCGGCAGCAATCATCACAACATCTCCAGGAACCAGTTCTGCTATATTAATTTCTTCATCATGATTTCCAGCCCGCTTTACATAACAAGTATTGGTAACCATCTTCAGCAGTGCTTCACTCGATGCATTAGCTTTCCACTCTTGACAGAAGCGAAGAATAGCGCTGAAAATCACCATTGTAGAGATAATAACGATAGCGGTCCAATCTTGTTCTCCTGGAGCCGCAAGCAATACATCAAGCACAAACGATATAACAACCAGTCCTGTCAATACCCCAATAAAAGGATTTATAAATGCCTTGATGAAAGTAGAAAGCGGATTTTTCTTTTTCTCATGCTCCACCTCATTTCTACCATAAACAGACTGCCTCTTTTCCACCTCATCAGCCGTAAGCCCGATTCGGCTTGTTTGAAAATAGCTAAAGACAGAGCCGAGTGGCTGAGTTGCTGCCAGAAAAACTTTTTCTGCATTGAAGGCAAATTGTTCCTTACGCTTTTTCTTCTTCCACATTGTTACTTCAATTTTGATTAGGTTACTACTCATGTTTCCTTTTCACGCCGCAAAAGTAGGCAAGACACACGAAGACAGCCGTTAGAAAACTATTAGAGTGGTATTAGAAAACTATTAGAATCTGAAACAGTTTTCCAATACCACCCTAACAACCTCAATTGATAAGGATAGAAGAATAAAGTAAACAAGTTAACAAAAGGTCCTATACGTGAGGTAGTTCTACAACAAAAGTTGTACCTTCACCTTGCTGAGAATGAACCGAAATATTTCCCTGATGGAGATGAATTATCTTCTGTGAAAGTGTCATTCCAATACCATGTCCACCTACTTTCTTGTCCTGTTCTCCACGGTAGAACAAAGTAAAAAGATGCTGCTTATCGGTTTCAGACATTCCAACTCCGGCATCCGACAAACGTACAATTGTCCATTTATCCCAATAGGATATCTGTACAAACGAAGATTTATCAGCCGAGTACTTACAATTATTTTCTATCAGGTTAGAAAAAGCGATATTCAACAAATAAAGATTTCCTCTGACAGTAATCATGCGGTCGTCATCCGCTTCTTCCTGCTCGAACAACAAATCAATGTGATAATCCGGATGAGCACGTAATATCACCTCCCTTACATCAAGCAGTAATTCATCCAGCCGGATTTCCTGCATTTTGATCTGTTCTTTCTGATAGTCTGCCTTAGCAAGATTCAACAAGCCATCTACCAGACTATTCATCCGTCGGGCATCTTGCAATACATTTTGCATTGCCTGTCTGTACTGTTCACCGGTCCGTTCTTTTTGCAACGACAAGTCCAGCTCGGCAATGAGCGCTGCAAGTGGTGTACGTATCTCATGCGACACATTGCTGACAAACATCTTTTGAGAGTTGAATGATACTTCCAGCCGCTCCAGCAAGGCATTAAAAGCAGTACTAAGTTCTCCCAGTTCATCTTTTTCATTCTTCACCGGAAGACGCCTGTTGATATGTAATGCAGTTATCGTTTCAGCCTCTCTTACAATATCACGTATCGGCTTCAGCGATGCCCGGGCGAGAAAATACCCAGCTACGAACAACAGCGACAATCCTACAACAAACAAGATAAGCAATGTCTTCTGCAATTCAAACAAATTGCCATAACCATATCCGTCGTAAGCAGCAGCGGTCACTATATAATCTTTTCCTCCAAACGAATAGAGCATCCCGATAGCCTGATACTTGCCAATGTAAAATTCCATTTCTTTCTTTTTCAGGATACGGTCCACCATTGCATGGTCTTCCTTAATGATATCGTTCTGTATGGCATCGTGATAAAGCATCCGGAAGTCAATAGAATAGATAGCTACTTCCACTTCATTGATAAACTTTTTATTGTTCAGATAAATAGACTGCATGGTCTGCGCATCAACCTGATTCTGAAGAAACAAATGAGCCTTTGTAACTGCCTCACTTTTCAAATCGTGGAAAAAAGTCCGGCTACGTGTATGTTCACTTACCAGATAAATCAATACCATGCACAACAGAAAAACTGCTGCCGTAACACATGTATTCTGTAAAGTCAGCTTTGTCTTTATTTTCATAACTTATCCGTTAAAATAAAACCAATCCCAGGTTTCGTATGAATGAGTTTGACATCAAACTCCTTGTCAATTTTCTTACGCAGATAGTTGATATACACATCTATGAAATTCGTTCCCGTATCAAAATGTGTATTCCATACTTTTTCGGCTATCTCCACACGGCTTATTACTTTTTCCGCATTTTCAACCATATAAAGCAACAGGTTATATTCTTTCGGAGACAATTTTATTGCTTTTCCCTGCCTTTTTACCTCTCTAAGATTCAAATTAATTGTCAAATCAGCATATTCAATCTGTTCTGGCGCATCGGCTACGATTTCTTTATTTCGTTTCAGTAATACTTTCACGCGCGCTGTAAGCTCCCTGAAATCGAATGGCTTAGTCATATAATCATCCGCCCCGGCATCGAATCCGTCCAGTTTGTCATCGGTAGATCCCAAAGCAGTCAGCATCAGAATAGGAATCTTTTCATTCTGTTTGCGGATTTCCTTGCAAAGCTCGAATCCGTCCATCTTTGGCAAGATAATGTCTGATATAACCAAGTGAAAAGAATAAGTCTGAAAAAGACGCAGTCCCATAGCTCCGTCGTATGCCACCATCGTCTGGTAACCATTTTCTTCCAGTCCGGCTTTCAACAAGTCGGCAACTCTTTTTTCATCTTCTACAATCAGTATAGTCTGCATATTCAGTAATTTTTCTAATGATCTTTTTTACCTGCAAGTATGAGATTAAACCAATTAATGCCTCTATACAATATAATAATATTTATAATAATCTCTACTCATTTGTACAATATACAAAAGTACACAAACTCATTTAAATACAACTCAAACTAAAAAATAAATAATAGAGATAACAAACTAAAGTATATTCAATTTAATTGTTTCAATAATCTTATAATAAAGAGATAATCCTACTATAAATTATTACTTATTTGATAAGAAAAATATATCATTAATGTCAAATTAAATAACAACAAGCAATTTAAAAGCATTGCATAAAGTCCCAAATCACATTAATACCATAATTAACTATTACATATAAAGTTATATTTTATCAAAAACTAAAGACTCTATTCAAAAATATTCCATACCAATAATTTATAGCCATATATTTTTATTACTTATATGCCAATTATTAAATCAGATATAGCAATATCTATAAAAACACCTATTAACCAACAGATTACACAAAACAGCATATTAAAATCATAATCATATATTTAACTAATATAGAATATATAATTAAATTATTTCATTAATTTATTCACATATATGTAATAATAAATTCTCATTATTATGAGTAAAAGAAAAGTATTCTAAATCATTTTAATATATAATCATTTATATTTGTTCAAGGAAAAACATTTGTTTAACTAAATCTAACTAGCAATGGAATCAAAGAAAAAGGCACTTTACAAGTATGCTTTAACAGCATACCTCTGTGGTTCTATGATTTCCGGATTGTATGCAACAGAATTAGCAAATGAGCAATTAAATTTTGTACAACAACAGGAAATTATTATTACAGGACAAGTAATTGATAAATCAGGAACACCAGTATTAGGGGTAACTGTCGTTGACAAAAAACATCCCAATAATGGTACAATTACAGATTTTGACGGAAATTTTACCTTAACAGTTCAGGACAAAAAAGATATCCTAGTCTTTACTTATATAGGGTATAAGAGTATAGAATCTCCAGCTAGTGATATTAATGGAAAAACTATAACAATGATTGAAGATGCACTAGCTCTTGATGAAGTAGTTGTCACTGGATATACTTCACAAAAGAAAGCAGATTTAACGGGTTCTGTATCTGTTATAAAAGCCGATGAACTAAAATCAGGATCCTATGGAAGTGCAATGAAGGCTATTCAAGGAAAAGTTGCAGGAATGTCTATTTCATCAAATGGCTCTCCATCTCCAAATGCAAAAATACGTATCCGTGGTGAAGGAACATTAAATAATAATGATCCACTTTACATCATTGATGGAACACCAACTACACGTTCAATGTCTGAATTAGCCTCTTTAGATATCGAATCTATTCAAGTGCTAAAAGACGCTTCTTCAGCATCTATTTATGGTTCACGTGCCGCAAATGGAGTTATTATTATTACTACACGTAAAGGAAAGAAAGGAACTAAAATAGATTTTAATGCCTCATATACAATAGTAAGCAAAAAAAAGCCTTATGAATTAATGAATACAGAGCAAAGAGGTATTGCTCAATATTGGGCTATAAAAAATAATAACCCCAACGATGATCCCAATATTGTCGGCATCGGAGGATTATATCAATATGAAGACCATCTAGACAACAATGGCAATTGGGTATTAGATAAAGTAACATGGAAAGAATATTTAGACGAAGAACATACAATGAAATCCTCTGATACTGACTGGCAAAAGGAAATATTGCGTGTAGGGCAAGTGCAACAATATGGTCTAAGTCTATCTACTGGAAATGATAATGGAAATGCAATCTTTGCTCTTGATTATTATGACAATAAAGGAACTATAGATGGCAGTTTTTTTCGTAGATTCAATGGACGTATTAACTCAGATTATACTTTTCTTAACAAACACATAACAATTGGAGAAAACTTTACAATTTCCAAATGGAGAGAAAGTGATAATATTGGTGATTCTAATTTAAATGCATGCCGATCACTAATGTCTATTGTTCCCGTACATACTGTTGATGGTGAAGGTTGGGGTGGTCCTATTGGAGGTATGAGTGACCGACAAAATCCTGTCCGCCTAATTGAAGATAATAAACAAAATCATCATGACAATCTTCGTATTTTTGGAAATATATATGCTAATATAAAAATTATTGACGGACTTACATTCCGTTCTTCTTTTGGAGTAGATGGTGTTGGCTCGTGGAAGCGTACAATGGATTATAGATATCAATCAGGATTTATGAGTGAAGATAGAAATAAAGTATATCAAGAATCATATTTTGATTTAAGTTGCAATAATAGTAACATTTTACAATACATTTTTGATATTGGGAAAAACAACTTTGATATCATGCTTGGACAAGAAACCATCACTCATACTTATCAACAACATTGGGGAAGCCGCAGAGATTATGCCTTAGAAAATGATGACTATATGTGGCTAAGCTCCGGTGAGTCTGAAAAAGACAATGGAAGTTCTGCGACGAAAAATGCTATGATTTCATGGTTCGGAAAAATAAATTATAACTACGATAATCGTTATTTAGCATCAGTAACATTAAGAAGAGATGCTTCTTCTGTCTTCGGTAAAAACAACCGTTGGGCTACTTTCCCTGCTTTTTCAATTGGTTGGTCTATTAATAATGAGAAATTTTTTGAGAATATCAAAAATATTCTTCCATTACTAAAATTACGTTATGGTTGGGGACAAAATGGAAACTCGAGTATTGATGCATATTCTTCTTATCAATTCTATGAATCATTATATGACTCTAATAATGTAAATGACTGGAACTGGGGAACAGCCTATGATTTTACAGGATTAGGAGGCACACTTCCTGCCGGTTATCACCGTACTCAAAGAGGAAATCCTAATTTAAAGTGGGAAACAACCTCGCAACATAACTTCGGATTAGACTTTGCTATTCTTGACTATAAAATAAGCGGTTCATTCGATTATTATTTAAAATATACACGAGACATTTTAATGAAACCTGGTACTGTTGCAACATTAGGTGAAGGAGCACAAATGTGGTTAAATGGCGCTGATATTGACAATAAAGGGTTTGAACTTACATTAAACTATAATGATCAATTTGGGGATTTAGGAGTAGACATTAGTGGAGTTTTTTCACACAATAAACAAACAGTTGTAAAGGTTCCTGATGATGTCATTAATAATTTCGCAGGCAACGGAGAAGACCAAAATATTTTAGGAAGACCTAAAAATTCATTATATGGATACGTTGCAGATGGTTTATTTCAATCTCAAGAAGAGGTAGATAAACATGCTAAACAAACAGGAGCTGCTCCAGGACGTATACGCTATAAAGATTTAAATAACGATAATGTCATTGATGATAAAGATCGTACATGGATTGGATGTGAAGATCCCAAACTTGAATATGGAATTTCAGTAGGTCTTACTTATAAAAATTTTGATTTTAATATTTTCTTTAATGGAATGCTAGGAAAAGATCTAAACGTACAAAGTTGGAAAAGTTGGACAGACATTTATGCACTAGGTACATCTGGCGAAAATTATGGAGTTCGAATGTTAGATGCTTGGACTCCAACTAATACCGATACAACAATACCAGCCTTATCTACTAATAACAATAATGATGAAGGACGTATGTCAACTTACTATGTAGAAAGTGGATCTTATCTGAAAATTAGAAATGCAGAGATTGGTTATACAATACCAGACTCATTTGCAAAATCGCTAAAAATACAAAAAGCAAGAATTGCGCTTAGAGCTGACAATATTGCAACAATAAAAAAGACATGGGGAGACAATGCGTTTACTGGATTAGATCCAGAAACTCCAGGTAGTACATACCCATTACCTTTTTCGATGACGATGTCAATCAATTTAACATTTTAACATTAATTAAAACAGTATGAAAACACTAAATATATTAGGAGCATGTTTTTGCTTTCTGTTAACTAGTACAGCTTGCACCTCACTATTAGACCAAAATCCTCAAGGTATTATCTCAGACGAAGATTTAAACACTCCAGATAAAGCTGAACAAATGGTTAATGCTGCTTATTCTTTTTGTGGACAAAATCATTTTAACAAACAATTTGGTATGCCTTACGAAGAAGGTTCACTTCGTGGAGGAGAAGCCTATAAAGGAGCTGCAGGCACAAATGACAACGCAGAACGTCATTTATGGGAAACATTCACATATATGCAGCCAACAACAACTGGTGACTTAGATAACTTATGGTGGGTACATTATGTAGGAGTCGGCCGTGTACATGATGCATTAAGAAGAGTACAGGCTTTAAGCGAAGAAGAATACCCCTTACGTAATCAACGTATTGCAGAGTTACGCTTCCTTCGAGGACATATTTACATGTATATGAAACTCTGTTTCAAATTTTTCCCATGGATTGATGAAAATACTCCCACTGACCAATATGATAAAGTCAGTAATGATGAATTAACAGATCAAGAACTTTGGGGAAAACTAATTGATGACTTCCGGTTTGCAGCAAGTAATCTACCCGAAAAACAAGAAGAAGTAGGTAGACCTACTTTGTTTGCAGCTGAGGCTTATTTAGCAAAAGCTCTTTTATTTGCCGCTTACGAACAAGACGAAAAAAACAACGTTATTAATATAAATAAAGACAAATTATCCGAAGTTGCTTCTTTATGTGATCATATTATAAAAAAATCAGGCAAACAGTTAGTCAATGATTTTGCAGAAAATTTTTTATGCGAATTTGAAAATAACTCTGAGTCTATTTGGGCAATTCAATACTCAGCCAATAATGATGGCTCTAATACAGGTCGATTAAATTCTTGGCTTATTTATCCAATGAATAAAGAATATGGATGCTGTGGAGCGTACCAACCATCCACACACATGATGAATCACTATAAAACAGTAAATGGATTACCGGACTTTGATCATTTTGATGAAGGTGAAACATTAGATAATAAAAAAGCGTTTGCAACCCATCCAATGGACCCTCGCTTAATGCATACAGTTTGTGTTCCTGGAATGCCATGGAAATACGACCCTAATTATATTATGGAAGAAAGCTGGGCACGTGCCCCTGAAGTATATGGATATTCAATGAGTCAAAAATTATCTGTATTACCTACTTGTGATTGTTTCAGAAAAACTAATCCTTTTATGGGAAGCGGGCTTAATTGGGATGTTATTCGTTTAGATGAAGTCATGTTATGGAAAGCGGAAGCTTTAATTCAACTGGATGGAGATTTAAATGAAGCTTTAAGCTTAATTAATCAAATCAGGGTTCGTGCCTCTCAAAGCACAGGACGGCTTAAATTTGCGGATGGAACTTTCACGGGTAAATTTGATGTTCAAGAATATGTTCCAGGAGTAAACTGTCCTGTATTAACTAAAGATTTTGCTTGGAAAGCATTGCAATGGGAACGACATCTGGAATTCGCGACAGAAGGAAAATGGTTTTTTGATTTAGTACGTTGGGGAATAGCTGATACATATATGAACAATTATTTTAAAATAGAAAAAACCAGACGTACTCATCTTAGTGACGCTAAATTTACCAAAAACAGAGACGAATATTTTCCTATTCCGCAAACTCAAATCAGTTATGTAAAAGGATTATATAAACAAAATTACGGATGGTAAAATCAGATACTATAGAATAAAATTATGTCAGCTATTCTTATATAAGTTTAATTATACAAAACTAATTTAGCAGATATTATAGGAGTATACACTCCTATAATATCTAAATGTCAATTCTGAAAATCTAAATATATATTAAATCATTGTATCTTCAATATTTATCAAGCAATATCATATGCGAAAATGAATTCTAATAAAACAGTAATACTATTTCGCATCATACATAAATCTGTAATAAGTACCATTCATAGATATAAAAAGTCATTAATAAATACAAATTGCAATTCAAATAAAACTTATGAAAACAAAACATAGATATATACTTTTATCTTTTCTTATTGGAATCTGTTTCTCATGCTCCAATGATATTTCGATTGAAAAGGATAAGTATAAACCTTTATATCACTTTACGAGAGATGAAGGCTGGATTGGAGAACCGGCAGGTTTACTTTATGATAATGGAATATATCATGTTTTTTATCAATACAATCCGACCGAAAATGTATATGGAAATATTCACTGGGGGCATGCTGTTAGCAAAGATCTAATCCATTGGGACACTTTAGCGATAGCCTTATTCCCCGATAACAAAGGTTATCTCTGCTCTGGAAGTGTAATAGCTGACCGAAATAACACTTCTAAGTTAGGTAATGACACACAATATCCCTTTATTGCTTTTTATACATATCAGAACTCTCAGTCTGACCAATATATTTTTTGGGCATATAGTTTGGATAAAGGTATAACATGGGAAAAAGGTGATTCAATTATTTTATCTGACATTAATGTTCCTATAAGTAATCCTCACATTACATGGAATAAATTTTCAAAAGAATGGTTAATGACTGTTTCTTCAGAATCATCTGTACAATTTTATACTTCTAAAGATTGTATTCACTGGCAATATGAAAGTACTTTTGAAGATATTGGAACTTACGCAAACAGATGGGAAGGATGTGACTTCTTTCCTATTCAAGTAGATGGAAAAGAAGAGTTTAAATGGGTATTATTAGTTAATATGGGAAATGGTTCTCCTAGCGGTACATCTGCTACTCGATATTTTGTTGGTGATTTTAACGGATCACAATTCCAAGTAACTCAGTCCAAAGAACTATGGTTAGATTATGGGAAAGATTTTTATTCAATATCTACTTTTGATATTGCTACTAATGATCACAGGATTGCTATAGGATGGATGAATTGTTGGGAATATGCTAACCTCCTACCTACGTTAAAATGGAGAGGAAACCTAACAATACCTAGAGAATTAAAATTAACCTATGAGGATAATTTCTATCTTCTATCTTCCACTCCAATAAATAATATAAAAAAATATATAAAAGAAAAATATTATATTGGCGAAACTGAATTATCTGAAACGAAATCATTTAAATGTAAATTTCCGTACCCAAATAGTTCTTTTATAATCAAATTAAAATTTAATAATACAGATAATTTAGCTATATGGAAGTCTAGAGATTACGGTATTCGATTAAAAACAGATATGAATGAAATTTTAACTCTTGGATATCAGAACGAATTAAGTTCATACTATATTGATAGGACATCATTAAAAGGAAATCCTGATGAAGTAGGCTTCCAGCAGCTAATGGGAGCGAATTATCGGTCAAACTCAACCATTTCTGATTGGTGGATTTTTTTTGATAAAAATTCTATTGAATTATTTGCATCCCAAGGAAAAGTTTCTATGACATCACTATGTTATCCTAAAGGTAAATTTATAACCTTGGAAATTTTCGCCAAAGAAGGAACTGTAAAACTAATTGATGCAACAATAGAAAAACTCGATGATACAATAATCCATTGAAAATAAAATATACTCTATTAATAATATAAAACATTATATGTATGAAATCTTTTTTAGGAACCTTATGCTTAAGTTTTATTCTCTGCAATAGTATAAGCTCTTGCGAACAAGTTTATGAGCAAGAAGGTGCACGAATAGAACTGCTGAATAATTGTTGGAAACTAGAAACCTCCAAGAATGTCTGGAGTGAATTAAATCAAAATGTATCAGAAAAAGAATTAGCCATTTATTCGAATATTGAACAAGGATTTTCTATCCGTTGCAAATTACATTTAAGCATTCCTACATTCGACCGACATATATTGAAAATTTCAGACGTATTAGATGTCTGTTTACGACAACATAATCCATTAGACCGTAGTAGACAGAATTATCCTGCATATAAAATGAAAGAAGGTAATGTACCTGTATTAGAGGCTGGATTAACTTTGAAATCCCCCATCGATGGGCACGAAGAAAAAATGGTTATTGGATTTCCATTAGCAATGCTTGATCGACCATTAGGTGAACATGAACTTGTACTGAATTTTTCAGGAGCACAATGGACAATGTTCATAGATGGAAAGTTAATGGACAATGATTTTCCAATTGGTTATCCGATAGCAGAAAAAATGAAAAAATGGGAAATAGATACAACTTTTATTTCATCTGCAAAATTATTCTATCCAGCGATTCAACCTAAACGAATAACAGGAATCGAAAAGGAGATAAAACCTCAGATTCAATATTGGACACCTAACGGACATAATACGTGGGTAGGTGATGTCGTAAGTTTATATTATAAAAAACGTTATCATCTATTTTACTTATACGACCGTCGCGGACACCAAAGTAAATTTGGTAAAGGTGGACATTATTTTGAACATATATCTACTAGTGACTTTCGCCACTGGACAGAACACGAAGCGGCTGTTCCCATTGAAGAACAATGGGAAACCTTTGGTACAGGAACACCATTTGTTTGGGAAAACAAACTTTACCTCAGCTATGGTTATCATACAACACGTATCTATCCTTACGAACAAACAACACTTCCGACTATGCATAAATACCTGAATAAAAATGGACATACAAATACATTTCAACGCCATAATATTTCAGAAGTTGCAGCTGGATCTTCTTATTCAGTGAGTAGCGATGGCATTCACTTCCAAAAGACAGGAATTCTATTTCATCCCTGTGAAAACCCTAGTATTTATATAGACCCAAGAGGTAAATTGAAAATGTTAGCAAACTACGGATCCAAAGGTACATGGACATCTGATTCAGTTGCTGGAGGATGGCATTGCATTAATGAAAATTTCCCATTAGGAGGTGACTGTACTTTCTTCTTCCATTGGGGAAACTATGACTATATCATAGGAGGTTTTACACATTTGTGGTCTAAACAAACAACATTACCAGATTCTACATATCAGGATCTAGTTGCAGACGGACTGGACTTCTATAACGGAATGAGTGTACCTACCATTACAGAGATTCCCAATGGACGTTTTCTCATGGCAGGTTGGTTATGGATGAAAGCATGGGGAGGAGCATTAGTAATTCATGAACTCACACAACAGTCCAATGGACGTATAGGCACTAAATGGATGGAAGAGTTATTACCTATTATTGGACAACAACAAACAATTTCTACTCACAAAGAGTTTATTGACAATCTTCCTTCTAGTTCATTTTTATTAACCTTTGAAGTAATACCACAAAGTAAGGATTACCGAATAGGTGTTTCTTTACTTCCTTCAACTGAAAAAGGATGGCAAGATGCCTGTGAATGGAGAATAGACGGCACCAAACACAGAGCACAATATGCAGGAATAAATAATTTAAATTGGGCTAATCAAGAACTTTCGTTACGTGAAGGTGGTGCTCCACAACAGTGCCGCAACTATGCTATTGAAAATCTAATAGATACAGACAAACCTTTTAAGGTACGTATGATAATCAAAAATACTGAAAAATTTGATGGGACATTGATAGATACAGAGATTGCAGGAAAACGTACCATGATATCTTATCGAGAAAAATTAACAGTAAATCGACTACGCTTCTATACAGAACATGTTTCTTTACAAAATATAAAAATAGCTCCGTTAGCTGAATAAAGATAATAACAAACTAAAAAACTAATTTATGAAAACAACATTGATTATCGTTATGACATTATTAATGGGGATTACTACTAGTCAAGCGCAATTTAAGATTGATTATAATCCTAGTATTCAACCAACAAATAGTATTCAGTATTTCAAACCTGTAGAAAAAGATTTGTTCGTAGGAGATTGCATTCCTTTTTATCATGAAGGTACTTATTATTTATATTGGCTACTAGATAAAGGACATCACGGAGCACTTAATGGTCTAGGAGGACATCAATGGTGTGTCAGCACAACAAAAGATTTAAAAAATTGGAAACATTATCCAATTGCTATTAGTATTGATGAAGAATGGGAAAAATCAATATGTACAGGATCGGTAGCCTTTGACGGAAAATTATTTTATGCATTTTATGCAACTCGGTTAATTACTAAAGAAAATGAAATAAAAGAACAATTAAGTTACGCAATCAGTAAAGACGGGCTTAATTTTGAGAAACAACTACCTAATCCTTTTTATACCTCTGCGCCAGGTTATAGCCAAAGGCATTTTCGAGATCCTAAAATAGTTATTGATAAGAGTGGAACGTTCCATCTATTTGTATCCAGTGAAAGCGAAAAATATATAATTAGTGATGCAAAAGGAACTCTTGTTCATCTTACTTCTAAAGATTTGAAAAATTGGAATATTGAAAAAGACATGTTGTCAGGACAACATGATGTACCCGAATGTCCAGATTATTTTCAATGGAATGGATGGTATTATTTAATATACGGACAAGGAGGTGATACATATTATGTTAAATCAAAACAGCCATACGGACCATGGGAATACCCAGAGTCTCAAGCATTATTGGAACAATGGGTTAATGTTGCTAAAACTGCTGAATTTACAAAAGGACGTAGGATTGTAGCAGGATGGATTCCCAGTAAAAAAGAAAATAAAGATTATGGAAATGAACAATTTGGAGGAAACATTATTCTACGTGAAGCATACCAACTCCCTAATGGAGATTTAGCAACAAAATGGCCCAACGAGGTAATACCGCAAGGAAAACAAATTTTTAATGGCAAATTAACGGCTATTGAAAATGCTCAAATAATATCCAACAAAGAGGTATTATTAAAGGGAAAAGAAGGTATTAGTGGAGCTTATATAAAAAATATTCCCAATAATTGCCACATATCATTAGAAATAGATCCTATTGGCAATAACAATGAATATGGATTATACTTACGAGCAAGTGATAAAGCTAATGACGGTTATAAATTTAGTATGAATTCTAACAAAAAAACTATACGTCTAGGAGAAGATGCTTTCATTGAATCTGTCGATGGATTAAATCGTCCTTTAAAGATAGACATTATCATGAAAGATGACATCATTGATATATGTATAGATGAACGCCGTTGTATCGTAAACCGCTTACCTGAACACAATGGAAAATATCTTTGGTTTTATTCCAAACAAGGAACAGTTAAATACAAAAACATTAAAATAGTTACTCTTTAACCTTGATCAATTCATAAATATGAAATTCATAGGAATAGACATTGGAACAAGTTCTATATGTGGAGTTGTATATGATAGTTCTTCCAAAGAAACAATATCAATTACGAAACCCAACAATAGCAACCTCACTACTTCCCAAACATGGAAAAAGGAGCAAGATCCAACAATAATAATTACTACTGTAATAAAACTTATAGAAGAACTTCGCACTCAACATCCAGATATTGCAGGAATTGGGATATCGGGACAAATGCATGGAGTATTATATATTAATAGCAAAGGCTGCGCCATTAGTCCTCTTTATATATGGCAGGACGGTAGAGGAGAACAATTATACAAAAATAAAGAAAGTTATGCTACGTTTTTATCTAAACAAACGGGGTATCCACTTTCTACAGGATTTGGATTAGTAACCCATTTTTATAACATAAAAAATAAACTTGTTCCTGATAATGCTTATAAAATATGTACAATCATGGACTATGTAGGCATGACTTTAACAAAAATAAAAGAGCCAATAACAGATGTATCAAATGCAGCAGGATTAGGTATCTTTGATAAATACAATCTCCAATTTGATGAACAAGCTTTATTAAAAGCAGGAATAGATAAAGATATATTACCTTTATTGTCCAAAGACAACACTCCTTTAGGATATTATAAAGGTATTCCTATATACCCTGCAATTGGTGATAATCAAGCCGCATTTTTAGGTTCTGTACAAGACTTAAATCACTCTATACACATTACAGTCGGAACTAGCAGTCAACTATCTGTATATACAAACGAATATATAGAAATACCTGCATTAGATACACGCCCATTACCAGGTGGAGGATATCTTCTTGTAGGAGCTGCTCTTTGTGGAGGTTGTTCATTTGCTCTTTTAAAAAACTTAGTCGCTGAAACAATTGTGCGTTGCACTGGGCAAAAAATAACTGATGAAAAACTGTATCGTATTATGCTCCTTGCAGCTTCTGAAATTAATAATGAGGAAAACCTTCAAATAGAAACTCTTTTTAATGGGACACGATTGAATCCCAATCAACGTGGACGAATTACTAATATTTCTTTATCAAATTTTACTTTAGGACATCTTGTCAAAGGTTTTTTAAATGGTATTTGCAAGGAACTTTACAACTTCTATTTACAAATACCTGACAATATCAAAAATAATAAAAAAATATGGGTAGGTTCAGGTAATGCAATCAGACAAAATAAACTACTTTGCCAAATATTTGAGCAACAATGTGGATGTAAATTACAATTATCCCCTAATAAAGAAGAGGCAGCTCTAGGAGCAAGTCTTTATTGTGCCCAAATAATGAATTGTAAAGAGATCAACAGATACTGATATAATGAAACTAAAGTATTTTAATTATAGAATTAAAGTTCACATTAAATCATGTATATAGTATAACATTTAATATTTACATAATGAATAATATTCACATAAAATATAGACATTTAATTCCCATTATGCTCTGCTTCTTTGCCATGGGCTTTGTCGATTTGGTGGGAATTGCATCAAACTATGTAAAGGCTGATTTGAATCTGACAGATT